>Ga0315914_1005398_pt1 | contig 18596 bp, 8 predicted proteins | sample MpolenodulesMG_FD_203920 | JGI IMG/M metagenome (GOLD analysis project Ga0315914, IMG submission 203920) | Medicago polymorpha root nodule microbial communities from Los Angeles, California, United States - elongated nodules | ecosystem: Host-associated > Plants > Roots > Nodule | place: USA...
TAATCCCTATGTCATAACCTAATAATGATCTATCTCTAGCTTGATTACTTAGGTTAAACTTATTACCTAGATCAGAGTCGAAAGCCAGGGTTAGTGGTCATTCAATCTCTAAGATCAATTTGGATATTCATAAAGCTAGGGTTAGTAATCGATGATAAACATACAAAAAGCATTAAACCTAAAGTAATATGAATTAAAACTAGACTTTCATTGATATTCAAAGGAGTTCAACAAATTAGGGTTCCCATAAGATTACATCAGACTCATCTAAGTCTCAACCACAAAGAGATTAGTTACTCATAGCTAAAGTACAAGATAACTAACGTAAAAACAAAGATTCATACATGTAATGGATGATTGACTATTAGTTTTGATGGTTTCCCACCATATCTTCAAAGCCTCTGCTCCAAAATATGCTTTAGGTCTCAAAATTCGTGAACCCATATTCTGAAAACGGACTTTTCATTATACAAGCATGTGAAAATCGGCCCCCGAACTATAAAAATCGGTGCCCGAACCTCTTTAAGCTGCACAAAACGCGTGCCCAGTCTGTCAAAATCGGGGCACGAACTCTTCTATTCGGGGCCCGATTTTTTACGAATCAAAGTGCTCTTCTGGTGACTGGAATTCGGTGCCCGAATGCTTGGATTTGGCGCCCGAATTGAACTTTGCTGGAAATCTGAATTCATCATTTTTTTATGCTGTCAGCTCCCATTATGTTGATAAATTAGCCTAAAAATTACATGAAAAATGTCACAAAACTAGTAATGACAGAGTGTCATCACAACCCCAAACTTGCATCGTTACTTGTCCTCAAGGAACCAACTTAAAATGAAAAATAACAGTAAAGTAACACTTACCCCACCAATGATCATGTCAAAAGCTCATCTCCCTAGTTAGAAATTGATGGGCTAACTTGCTTGGTTACACATCCGTTCCACAACTTCTGGAAACAATATTGAAATATAACAGGGTTCACTCAGCCGACATGTAGAACTACTATATTACCAAAACTTGAAAAAATTTTAAGAATCAATCAAAGTCAATATTATGTACACACTTTTAAGGACTTTTTCATGTTATAACGGGGCTTAGGTCAGGGGTGGGATCATTTGGAAAGTAGGTTTAAGAAAACAACGGGGTTAGACATCATCCTACTGATCTAAAGCATACCACGCACCACAATATCACATCACAATTAAATCCGGGGACTAGAGAGAATTTTTACTGAATGAAACAACTAATCACTTTTTGTCTTTAAGCATTTTATATATTTTTCTTTTGAGCTGTAAATTTTGACAATTCAGCTTATTTTATTATGCTTATAACAAATTTTTTTAGCACAAAGTGATATTCTCTTTTCCTTTCTCTAATACCCCTACCCCAAACTTAGAGTGTTGCTAGTTCCAAGAGCAACCCCAAACTTGAACTTTTCAAAATAACACACATAAACATGCCTAACTCCAACAAAATTTTGGGTACATTCCTAAGGTCTCTAGGCTTGTAATGTGGTTAGTAACCGAAACAAGGGGTCCAAATCCTAGTGGCTCAACTTGGTTTAAACAAAGGATAATTCAATATAAACAAAGGTGGGCTACAAAGGCTCAAAGTACAAGCAATTTGCCTTAGTGTGTACAATATATGACCAATCAATTACAAAGAAAAATCGCAAATCGTAGAAATAGCATCTACATGGAAACACTCATATTTGTAAAAAATTGAAAAATAAATTTAGGCCATAACCTTACAAGCTGAGGTTTTTGGAAGTTGTGGCTACCTAAGCATCTTTTCTGCCGTACACTTCCCTGATAGTAATCGTGCAAGCAACCACCTCCTTTGAACTTTTGACAAACCATTGATGAAATCTTTGTTACTGAACTGGTAAAATTCAAGAAAAGTAAATTCATTAAATAGGGGGTAAATAATTGAATAGGGGGTATTCTGGAAAAAAATAATTTTACAAGGACGAAAACCAAAACAAAATTTTTACAGGGAGTAAACCTGGAAATAACCTATATTACAGGGGGGTAAAGCACTATTAATGTAAATTGCAGGGGGTAAATTGCCTACAATATGTAACATTATCCAATACAGTGCTTGAAAGGTTTTCTTACTTTTATAGTGTACTTGACCATACAACTTTTAGTGAGACTCTTCAAACTTTTATTAAAAATACAACCCACCTTTAAATCCCTAAAGAGGATTAATGATGTAATAATAACTACCTACAATGATTTGTTTATTGTAATAGTCTTTTTCACTAGAATTATTTTAATTATTTATAATGTTTGTGTATATGTGCTTATATGTGATTAATTATCTCTATGTGTATTTTATTTGGGGTTAGTGGATTTTGGCTTAAGAAGGGTATTTTAGTCATTTTAGACTCATGGTGTTTTGGTCATTTGGTGAGCAAGGGTAAACTAGTCATTTTGTTAAGAGGGTTATTTTTAGTGTTTTATGTGTGAATCATTATTCTTACTAAGTTACTAGTGAGTTGAGGTAATTATTTAGAGACGCTAATTATTCGTTATTTCGACGGTTTAAGAGTGCAGTAACTTTGGTGAATTAGTTGGTAAGAATATTGAGGCCATTAAGACAACTAGAGACTAAGCTCATTTGTGTAGTGACTATATAAACACAAGTCTTGTGAGAAAATTAGGTCATTACATTCACTCACTAATTTTACAAACATTTTGAGAGAGAGAGAGAGAGAGAGAGAGAGAGAGAGAGAGAGAGAAAGAAAGTGAATCAAGAGGAGATAGAGAGAAAGCTTTGGATTGGAGACTAGGAGCTAAATTGAAGGCAGAGTTTGGATTCTTGAAGATTTGAGGTAAGGAGGATAGTGCTCTTTCATAATTAAGTCATAATCACTTAATTTTCAATTATGAGTTTAAGTGCTTTTGTGATAATTGTGACTTTTTGTGATTTTGAATGATAAAATTCGTGCTCCCATTTCATGGGAAATTGTGGATATGATAAACTTCATGAAATTGTTATGATTAGAGCTTAAACTTCATAGTTGTTGTTGTTGTTGAGTTGTTTTGATGATTTTTGATTATATGAGTGTGAATCATGAATTGATGAGTGATTGTTGTTGAAACATGCTTAAATTCACTTCACGAATGTTTGTTTATGTTGTGTGTTGATGGGGTTTGAATTGGTGTGGTTGTTTTGGGGTTTGAATGAAAATTGAGAAAATTTTGGGTGTTGGTGAAATATGAACTAAGTGATGATTTTGATATGATTTGATGTTATAATCGGATGTTTGTTACTGTTTTGGATGCCTTTTGATGTTTATAAACTAGTATACATGTTTTGGGGTCGAATTTGGAATCAAGGGGATAAAAAATAGGGATTTTGGGTTGAAACAGCTAGAACAAGGGAATTGTTCTGGATAATTTTTGCCATAGCGAGTTCCCCAGGTACAACACCCTATGTTTTGGGTGTTTCGGGCTTTGGGGGATCGACCCGGACCATCCAAACTGATTCTTTTGATGTAATTAACTGTATTTGAACCTTCTAAACCTTTGGAACAAATCAATTAAGTTAGATTGAACTTGGTTTTTTGAATCGTATCATAAACTTTTTGAAAATGATCAAGAACATGAGATCTTCCGAAAACTCATTTTCTCGAGGTAAAAGGGTAGGAATAGGGTTGTCTACTCTAGTTATGGTTTATAAAAATGTTTTGGATGGGAATCATAAACTTTAACTTGGTTTTGCTTTGAAAACATGAATTCATTGAAAAATGGCAAAACGATACGAACTTTGTGAAATTTTGGGATTGATGTGGATTGACCTATGAAACGTATATGTATACGCTACTGCACTCATATATGACTTGTGTGTATACTTGGTTAAGGTATCCGAACTTGTTTGGCTTGTTTTGTTGAATAACTTAGAAAATGATAAAACGATACGAACTTAGGTGAATTTTAGTATTTATCGGAATTGGCCTATGAAATGTATATGTATATGCTACTGCACTTATATGTGAATTGTGTATATACTCGGTTGAGTCGTTTGAACTTGTTTACTTTGATTTTGGAGAATTTATATGCTAGTTTTCATAAACTTCGACGAACTTTGTCAAATTAATACTTTATGACCGGATAACTCGTAGGGGACTTTGAATTCATGTTAGTATGATTGAATGTGAATGAATTATTAAGGATTGGGTGTTTAAATTGATAGATGTCAAGATGTGGCTAAATGTCCGTCTTTATGTGAAATGTGGATTCAGAATTTTGTTGTTACTTTGAGGTGAATGTTGTTGATGATTTATTTTAAAATGATAAATTCTTAAATTCAATTTGGTGATGATATTGATGGTGTTTGCATGTATGAAATGTGTCGGTGTTTATGTTGGTGAATTATTGTATGAACGTATGCATTGTTGTTTCATATGTTCATGCATTCATAAGTGTCCAGAGGCGATGTTTATGATACAATTTCGTATCAAAATGTGATTTTTGAGGTGACAACCTTGACGATGATCGGTACCACATGCATATAGATTCGTGTCTAGGCGCATTGCATAACTTGACAAGTGTCATATTTGCTTTTGTGCTTGGTGAATAATTACATTGGTGACACGTTGATGATTAATTCCATTGGTGAAATTTGGTGAATATGTGTAGGTGTGAAGATGTATTTGTGTATCGTTATACTTGTTATTTATGATGGTGTTGTAGTATTGATCATGTGAATTTAAATCATGCTTGTTTACTTTCATATGATTATGTTTAATTATGAATTGTGGACTAATCCCTGGTGGTCGTTTGGTTGACCACCTACCTTTATTCGTATGAATGGGTAGACGACGTGCATGAATAGTTTGCTTTCTTTGGTGAGTTGCTTGAGGATGGCTTGGATGCTACCTCGTCTATTGCGTTTTGACGTCTTAGATTTTAGGGCTTTGATTTGGGGTCGGTCTTTATTATTTGCTTATATTATGACTGTTGGAGATGTCGAGAATATGTATTGATGATGTTATGATGACATGGCTACTTGATGACTTATTATATTATGGATGGATGTTGAGATGTTTTATTTAAATGTCTATATAATGATGTTATTATTTCCGCTACGATGTTTTGAGAAATTTTTATGCATGCTTGGTGAATTAGAGGCGATGTAACATCTAAATTCTTTATATGATTGTATCATTAGCGTAATTTATCGCTTTTAAAGTTTAGGGTGTTACATTTATGATCTTTATTTGTTTTATACCACAATGACCTTTTTTATCTCACACGCTTCTATATTGTCTCACTAGAATATTTTATGTGAACTTCATTCACATATTTGAAATTCTGACACGTAGGGGACAAATATCGTATACGATGCCCAAGATACCAAGAATGTTGAATGCAATGTCCAGGACACTTGATAACAAATACTTAACACAATAAACAATAAATAACTTAAAGTAAAGTGTAGGAAGAAAATAACACAAGAGTATTTGTTAGCCCTATTCGGTGCAACGTCACCTACATATGGGGGCATCGAAGCCAGGAAGGAAAATCACTATAATAGTATTAGTTTGATGTCATATGTGAACAACCTCCGATTCACTTCCTTCTCACCAAATAACTACCCGTGATATTTTATCTAAGACTCTCCTAGATATAAGATCACATCTCAATTCCTCTCAATTACACAACCCAAGATTACAATATTATTTTCTTCACGGGTTAAACAATATTATAGGAGTAAATATACTATTGAATTGAATAATATATTGTTTAACCCGTGAAGAAAATAATATTGTTTACCAAGGCTTAAACAATATTATTTCCTAAAATAATCAATTCAATAATATATTATTTTCTTCACGGGTTAAACAATCAGCATACCAAAACTTATATTCGGTCTTCACAATATTATAGGAGTAAATATATTATTTCCTAAAATGTTTAGGACATTTACTTCAAAAGCACGTCATAACAAACCGACAATAGTAAGCTTTTAGAAACACACGCCTCTTGAATCACAACTCACGTGAATCATATCTTCAATCAAATCTTTAGTGATCTCACGCAAAAGTACAATCTTTCAAGAATGTGAAACAAAGTACTTCACCTGGTACAAGATGTCGTACTTACATGTATAGGACATCTGGTCCAACATCTTGCTAAAACTTCTTATTTTAACAAAATGCAGCCAACACAATATATAAACCCAACAATTTTTATTTCAAAGATATAGTGTAAGCTTGAGTGTATTTGAGATTTCTTTATGATATTTAAGTATGATTCTCAACTTTGAGATTAAATACGATCTTTTTCAAGCAATCTCATATTTTTGTATTTTGATATTCTTCTGATCTGAAGTATGACATTTGCACAAAAATATTCTGGTGAGATGTTATCTTTTTTGAATGATGATTTGATTTATAGAGAATGTCTTGGTAACTAGTGGTTATTTTGTCATTTTAAGCTCTGCCTAGGTAAGCAAGTTTTTTTTCAAAAAGTAGATGGCGTGCTTTGCGTTGCTTATCCAATTTTGATGTATCATTGTGATCTTCTATCACCCTTTTGGCTTCATTACTTTCATCGTTCTTCTTGGTTTTTTATGAATTTTCCATTCGGAAGTCCATTTTAAGCTCTGTTATAATCTTCAGAGTCTCAATCTTATGTGATTCCAACTTGTCATTCTTATCTACATTGTTTTTAAATTGAAGTACACTTGATTTCAATTATGATCTCAATATTTAATCTTAACTTTGCATTAGACTTTGTGGATGAGATTGCATTTGAGCTTTGAAATGTTGCCTTCTTTGAACACTATTTGAAGTGCTTATGACCGGCTATTCTAGTCTCAAAAATATGCAAACTTAAGCGCTTCTAATGTCCATTCCAAAGTCATTTTGGCTCATGAAAATAAATAATTTTTATCATTATTTTTTGTTGACATAAGAATATCGCATATGATCTCCTAGTTTTTTTGGTCAATCATGTTTTTAGTTTTGATGTATTGATAAGATGTGTTTGATCTCATTATAAAGTAATTTCTATCAATTAGAAGTCATACTTAACACATTTTGTTTTTAAAATCCATGTTTCTTTGTATATTTAGATTTCTACATTTATAATATCATATTCTAAAAACATTTAAGAAACTTGTCAGAAAACAAAACAATTCAAAATCATTTTATTCTTATGTTATAAAACATTAACTAAAAAGGGTTTTGCCATTTGCCTCAACATTTATCAAAATCTTTTAAGGGTCATTGTTCTTCAAACTAACTTGGTGTTTACACGAGACACACCTTACAAAAAAAAACTAAACATTCTCAACACACTGTCCTAAGTTTTTCATATCCCAAGTGATCTAACAGAGGATATCATCACCAAACTAAATCATAGGCGTTATGATCATCACAATCCTTAGGAAACACAAACAACACATCCCACCAGTTCTAATCAATATACATTATGACACCCAAGTTAAGAGCCTAAGCACATAGGACTACCAATGCCACATGACTGTTTTTTTTTACTTAAAGGACGAAGACACTTTACTCGAGAGATGCCGGCCACTACTTCTTTCATCGAAGTTGATTAAATATATTATCTTTGGGAGATAAAAGACGTTTCACTATTGTGATGCCAACTTAGATATCATCACTTCATTGGAGTGGAATGACATCTCAGACTTCAGTAGTTGAAGACATTTGGTTTCATATGACCATTGCCACTTTTCCTTTCCAAATTGGATCTACTCCTTCCCTTAATTCTCTCCTTCTCCTTCGTTCACCAAGTTGAGTCTGTCTCTCACTTGATCCTCTCTCTCTCTCTCTCTCTTTCGATATTATGTTTTACGTTTTCTCTCGCTTGATCGTCTCTCTAAAATTTATGAAGAGATAAATACCAATGAGGGAAGGAGGGGGAATGAGAGAATGAGGGAAATTATTGGCGGATATTCCTTGGGAGCCATGACAGACCCCCAAGTTTTTTTTATATACCATATAAGGTGTACTATTTCTACTAATTTTTGGTTGTTGCAGTGGAAAGGCAACCTATCAATCTGTATATTAAAGCTTCTTGTTGGGACGTGAACCTGCATCCCCCACACTACATTCAAGGCAAATAAATCAAAACAATAATTCATAAATTTGACAATTTCTTCAAATAGTTTAATTTATATTCCACAAATTTTTGACATCCCCAACAAAATAACTCAAGATCTGCCACTAAGAAAAATAAGAAGATTTAAATTCTTTCGTTTCATCGAAATGCACCCACAACTCGACTTTGGTGACATGAGCACCATTTTTCGACATAGGCACTATAGACATATATTTGTTATGTCAACATCTTGTCTCCAAGCGATAACATAATAGGCTATACTACCAACTTGGGAACAACTATTCTGGACTAAGGCAAAACCTAATTTAGACTTCACCTCATTAAGGCTATATCGTACAGTCCATTCTAAACCCGCACAAATCGTTGTACTTGTACAACATACATATGAATCACTACTAAAGAAATCAAAAATTAGTTAGAGAAATTTAGAGAGGGAAAACGTGAAATCCCTCTCTAATTTCGTCACTAAATTTTGCAACCAAGAAATTTATGAAGGATTTTATTTTTTCCGTCACTAATTTCCCTCCCTAATTTTGCTTTTCCTAATAGTGAATACATATCCAACACCTAGAAGAAGAGTTTGTTTATTTTACTGCTCATTCTCCCAAACACTTTTGTAACTTAGGTATTCAAGTGTTTGCAGGAGAATGTTGCCATTGTTAGCTAGCTTCACCTTTTAATTACCATATCAAAAGTCTGATCAATATATTTCTCATTTATTGCCCCTTTCTTATGTCCTTGTAGGCTTAACTCAGGTAAGCCTAAATGTATCCACTTTCAACCAATTGTTGATCGCATTAAAGTGAAGCTCGCCACTTGGAAAGGAGTTCTTTTGTCCATCATGGGTAGAGTCCAATTGGTGAAGTCAATAGTGTGTGGTATGCTGGTATATTCTTTTCATATTTATCGTTGGCCTATCCGACTATTGAAGATGTTAGATCGTTAGATCAAGAATTTTGTTTGGAGCGGTGATATTTTTACTCAGAAAATTTGCGTTGTTTCATGGAATCAAGTTTGTCTCCCATGGGAGTTTGGTGGCCTTGATCTTAAGTCCACCCGCACCAGAAACTCTTCTTTGCTATTACATCTTAGTTGGAAATTGTTCACGCAAGACTCGCAATGCCCCTGGCTCTTTCAACAAAGATTCCTCTCCTTTGGTATCCCTCGCACTCGCTATTTCAAGTCTTCTATTTGGCCAAGTGTGAGGGAGTATTTGAATATGGTGAATGAAAATTCAGTTTGGATTATTGGTAATGGAAATGATATAAATTTGTGGTTGGACAATTGGATGGGCACTCCTTTAGTCTCTTTGTTAAATCCTCCGGTGCACATGTATTCTTCACTCACGGCTAAGCTTTCTTCCATGATGGTTAATGGCAAATGGCAGATACCTAAACCTCTTATTGACTTCCCAACCGTTGCCGAGCAAACTTTGAATATTACGCTTCCGGTCACTCCTCTTCCGGATAAGCGTGTTTGGAAGCATGCAACAGATGGCATTCTCACTGCTAGGTTGGCGCATATGTTCTTGTGGCCTCCCCTTGTTAGGCTTGATTGGCCGACTATTATTTGGCGCACTTGCATCCCACCGTCACAGTCTTTTGTTTTCTGGCGTTTGATGTTATCCAAGCTCCCTACGGATGATAACTTACAGACGCGTGGTTGTACAATAGTCTCAGTTTGTGTTCTCTGTTACCAACACGCTGAAACGTCCTCTCATTTATTCCTTGAATGTACATTTGCGACTTCAGTTTGGAGATGGCTGGGTGTTAAATTAAATTGCTCTATTTCGATGCTATCATACTCTTCTCTTCTTGAATGCGTTCTGCATAGAGGCAACTCTCAGGTGTCAGATGTTTTTGCAGCCGCTATAATCCACACGGTGCACACCATTTGGTTAGCTAGAAATGCAATCCGGTTCAGCTCCTCAAGAATTAATTTTCATAATACTTTGGAGAAAATATCCACTTTGGTGACTATGCCTGGTGTACATTCTACCGGTAACTGCGTTGTGGGTGATGTTGCATTGCTGAATAGTCTATTGATTCCTCCATCCTACTAACGTGTCAGAGATATTGTTCCAGTCATTTGGCAGCCCCCTACCATCACTTGGGTAAAGGCGGACACTGATGGCTCCGTTATTGGTTCTAATTCCTCTTGTGGCGGAATTTTTAGAGATCACACTGGTGCTTTTCTGGGCGGATTTTCTAGTAACCTCGGTTTAGGGACTGTTTTTGAAGCGGAGCTCACGGGTCTTATGCTTGCTATAGAATATGCTGCTAGCCACAGTTGGTCCAGGTTGTGGTTAGAGAGTGACTCAACCAGTGCGGTTCTTGCTTTCAAAAACCACTCGGCCATTCCTATTCATTTTTGAAACCGTTGGCATAATTGCATGCAGCTTGGGTTATCTATTATTTGTACCCATATATACAGGGAGGGAAATTGTTGTGCGGATGCTTTGGTAACTATGGGGCATGATTTGCTCGACACTACTTGGTTCCACATTATGTCATCTACTCTGTCGATTGATTTTACTAGAGATAGAAATGGGTTGCCCAACTTTAGATTACCTTAACCATTTCTGTCTTTTTTTCTGTATTGTTTTTTTGGTTTGTTTTGAGGGTATTGGCCTAGTCCCCCTCCTTTGTACAAATTTTCTCCTTTTTATTAATATGATTACATATTAGGAAGGCGGTAGAGGATGGGAGTTGTTGTTGGGTGCCATCCTAGTTGGGATGCTTCAAACTCTCCCTGATGCCTAACCTTTCAGTTTGCCTATCAAAAAAGTTGGTAGGAACAATGCATAATATATGCAAGGTTCGGGGTTCAATGGCACCACAAAAAAAAATTTGCCCCTTTCTTATTTTTTATTTATTCCCCTTTCTTATTTTTTATTTTTATTTTTAACAAACTAAATTTATTTTATTTATTTTTTTGGTATAAAAACAAACTAAAAAAAAAAAGGCTAAAGTGCACTTTTCACCTCTTAAGTTTTAAAAAGTTGTGATTTTTGCCCCCTATGAAAAAAAATGACAAAAGTGACCCCCTATGTTTAAGGAAATATACTCTTTTGACCCCTAACATAAGGGAAATATGATCTTTTGACCCCTTATCTTCTCAAAAAGTTGCGATTATGGCCTCTTTTTTGGGACACGTGGCGTCTTCTCAACAATTTTGGGACGAAAGGAGCCAAATTGTCATTATTTTAAATAGAAGACAAAAATCGCAACTTTTTGAAATTTAGGGGTCGAAAAGTGCAATTTAACAAAAAAAAAATAAATATTAAAGAACAGAGACCTAAGACAAGGTTATCAATACACAACGGATCCTTAAACTGACATATTCCTTGGCACTTTGAAGATTCGGTTCTTTAAACGACACTCCATAAAAGACAATCCTAATATCTAGTCATGATACGACTCTTACTTAACTTTCTAGTTTCATTCGATCCACAATAGTTTGTGACACCAAAATAGTTCCCTATAAAAGTTCCCCTGCATATGGTACATCTACATGCTTGGTGCAACAAGATTCACATGTCATACATATATTTGTCTAGGGACCTCAAATCCATATAAAAGATTAAGTTTCCAACTCACATGCTGTTTAAAGGGACACGCAATATGGTGTTCCACTCTCATTTTCATTCATAGCCATGAGTGCTGCGGTCACGGTTCATCATCCTTTTGGTCCCCAATCATATCGTCACCAATCAGTGACATACATGGTTGCATATTCGACCAAGAAGGACACAAAGCGTGAAGATGTATTTAGAAGTGGGTCGGTTTCATGGTCCGTTCAAAAGACCACTTTCATTTAGTCGTTTTCATAGGATACACATTGCCAACTCCACTTCTAGACTAAGGTGATTAAAATCAATAATGGGAGCTGGACAAATAATATGACTAATTATAATTGGTCCAATATTAATTAATACTTTGGTGACATTGTGGTCGGTGACATTGGTCAACCACAATGTCACAAGTGTACTAAACAACAAAAAAACCTTGTGAAAGAGAAAGACGAAAATCACTTGTGACATTATAGTTGGTCAATGTCACCAATCATAATGTCACCCAAGTGTTACCCAATACGGATCTGGTCTAAGGTTAGACCCTTCTAAGTTCATATTAATGTTGAAATATTTTACTTTAATAATATTTCAATGTCATTACGTAGACAAATATCTTTATAATAACTAGCGAAAAGATGGACACTGATGTGTCCGTCTTTCCACTCTTTTTATTGCGCTATTTGAAAATTATCAACGATTTTTTTTATGAAATTTTGATTTGGATTAAAATTAAAAATATAGTAAATGTTTGTTACTTTCAAGTTATAACAAACCAACACAATCAATAAATGTTAATACTTTTAATACAATAATTTATAATTTTAAAATGACCTTATTCATTTAATATATTTCTCCCTCTGCAATAAATAACTAAGAGTACGATTGGTAAAACAACATTTAACTTTGCATTGAACTTTGAAACGTTATTGAGAGGTTCATAGTTATTTTTGCTGGTCTCACTAGAACTAAACACTGACTAACCAAACTAACCGACTTTTTTTATAAAAAAAATAAAATAAAAATAAAATAAAAAGGATACAATATTGGTCTTGAATATATGACACTTTTGAATGTAACAAAATATATATATATATATATATATATATATATATATATATATATATGTGTGTGTGTGTGTGTGTGTGTCACACTACATTGATTAAATAAAAAAATATAAAGATTGTATTTGATTAAATAAAATAAAGGGAGCTACAAAGTTCATCTAAACTATATTTTATATATAAAATAATAAATCATGGAAATTATAAGGAAAGACTTATATGATGTATATAAGTCCTCGTGAACATAACTCAGTTGGTATAAACAATGTATAATATATGTAAGGTCCGAGATTCAAACCTCGACCACCACCAAAAAAAGTGATGTATATAAAATATCGTGTTGTTACGTTATCATGTGTTATTAATGTGAAGTATTCACATTCTTTTAGGGGTAAACTTCCAATTCACTAGAAAAAATGGCCTAGGTTCAAACACAAGATAATTTATTCAACAACTTTTTGTTAATGAATAATCTCCATCTCCTTGATCAGTCTTACTGTGATCTTCTCTTTTTAGTCCAAAATGCTTAAGTTTGAGACACTGATTAAGGTATTCGAGTTATTTCCACCATACATATGTAATGTTGGTACTCTCTTTCTTGTAAAGTATATAATTAATCTATTAAAACACAATTTACATTATCCGTAATTAATTTTCTATCGATTCATAATTATACCTTTATATTATACGAAAAGAAAAGAAAAATATATTACAGGCAAAATATCATATAGTATAACATCTCGTCCGTTTGTTTTTTAAGGATCGTTTTTAACATAAAACTCTTTAACTAAGGTACATAATGGAATTTTGAAGTTATTTTTTCCCCCTAATATATCCTCGTTTGAATCGACCGTCTACTCTCTCTTTTCAATTACTCAACAACCTCTCTCAAATAATTTTTCAATTTTTGCACATAATTTCTCTCTATTTCCAATAAGTTGGTGCGCTCCCTCCCATAACAAATAGTGCGATACATTTTGTCTATCGAATAAATTTTGGTGACAACTAAAGTACCCGTGAAAGAATGGTGGGTAATTTACCTCTATCAACCCCACCAATAAATTGCTCATTTTAATTGGTTGGTGGATAAATTACCCACCATTTTTCAAAGGTAATCTAGAAAAAACCATAATTTTTTATTGTTTTGCAAACATTACATCTCCTCAATTGATGAAATTTTTAATTTGTTGGTCTTAAATGATTTATTGTTTAGAAAATGTTTTTTTTCCATATCATGGAGTGTAATGTATGTGCTGATAGAAGTGCTATAAAATAAAAGTCTTATTAACTAGTGATATCAAGACAAATAAAAAATTTGTCTTGAAAATATAAGATGTTACTTTTAACAAAATAATGATTACACAATTTTTTTTATGAAAACTTGCTTGTTTTAGATGCTTAACGGAGCATTAGTTAGCATTCTCCTAAAACAAATGCCAATGCAATTTTTTTTTTTTATAGATAGATAAGTTTGGTGGGATATCCCCAGTTTGTTCTAGGTAAGCCTTTTTTAGAGATGGATTTGAGTATTTGACTGACCTAATTATCGTCTCTATTAGTAGATTTCTGCTCTTCCCCCAACACATTTCGCTCCCACCCAGCCAAACTGACCAAAATAACCCTGTGTTAGTTAACTAACGAATGTGTTAATGGCTGCGTTAGTTAACTAACATTGCGTTACTTAAGTAACACATGTGTAAAACAATGCGTGAGTTAACTCACGCAGCCATTAACACATGTGTGAGTTAACTCACGCCCAGTCTGTGCAGGAAGCCAGAACTGGCAAAACCTCCATTTTCCCTAAAATTTTCATTCTTTCATTCATTCATACATTTATTCAGTAAATTGCATACATTTTTCATCAGTCATTCAAGCATTCATTCAATCAAGCATTAAGTCATAATATCACCTTTTTAGATGATATCCATGAACTATCTTGACCCACCAATAAATTGCTCATTTTAATTGGTTGGTGGGTAAATTACCCACCATTTTTCAAAGGTAATCTAGAAAAAACCATAAATTTTTATTGTTTTGCAAACATTACATCTCCTCAATTGATGAAAATTTTAATTTGTTGGTCTTAAATGATTTATTGTTTAGCAAATGTTTTTATTCCATCAGTGCTATCAGGACAAATAAAAATTTTGTCTTGAAAATATAAGATGTTACTTTTAACAAAATAATGATTACACAATTTTTTAATGAAAAGTTGCTTGTTTTAGATGCTTAACAGAGCACTAGTTAGCATTCTCCTAAAACAAATGCCAATGCAATTTTTTTTTATAGATAGATAAGTTTGGTGGGATATCCCCAGTTTGTTCTAGGTAAACCTTTTTTAGAGATGGATTTGAGTATTTGACTAACCTAATTATCGTCCCCCAACACATTTCGCTCCCATCCAGCTAAATTGACCAAAATACCCATGCGTTAGTTAACTAACGCATGTGTTAATGGTTGCGTTAGTTAACTAACGTTGCATTACTTAACTATCGCATGTGTAAAACAAATGTGTGAGTTAACTCACGTCTAGTCTGTGCAGGAAGCCAGAACTGGCAGAACCTCCATTTTCTCTAAAATTTTCATTCCTTCATTCATTCATACATTTATTCAGTAAATTGCATACATTTTTCATCAGTCATTCATGCATTCATTCAATCAAGCATTAAGTCATAATATCACCTTTTTAGATGATATCCATGAACTATCTTGACCCCACTCTAGCTCTGATGTTGCTGATGATCTAGTATGGGTCGGGAGGATGTCTGGCCCACTGCTGCTCAACAAGAACCTCCTCGTAAAGAGGGACAGGAAGAGGAGGGGCATCAGCTGCGTAGTCAGGAATGACCGCAGGGAGGTTCACAATAAGATGTGATACTCTAACAAACCATCACATGTACCCCCTAGAATGAGCCCACGGCTCGTTATCCGGAACCGGATGACCCCTCTGCTGATGGCTGAGGACATGTAGAGCAAACTCTGTGAAGTCCTGGGCCACACCATCTGTCGTAAGATCCTCAATGTCTGTAGGAGGCCTAGGTCGTGTTTGGACATACCCGTACTGCCTAAGAACCCACTCTGGCAAGTGACGAACCATCTTGTCTCTGTCGGCCATGATCCATCCAGAGTAGCAGCATATGTCCTGAAAGTGCGTGATGTGTCATCGACTCTCGTACGGCCTCCAGATGACATGAGAATGGTCCAACAAATCAATGGCAGCTTGGTAGTGCCAAGGATTAGAAAAGCCCCTAGGAGGTTTCCATTGACTTACAAGCGGGGCAATAGTCGGGTCGTAGGCATCATCATCAATCCTCAGAACAATGTTTGTGAAGTGCGCCAAAGTCCATCCCTGCAAACACAAAGAAAAAAATTTATATCAGCACAAATATTATACAAACAACTATACATTTACGATCCAATAAGTAGAAAAGAAGAAAAACAAATATTACCACAAACAAGGTCATGTAACCACCACAGGAAGCCATAAATGAGTCGGAGGTAAGAGATAGCTGCTCATATAGGAAAGCAAGTCTCATCCCACCCCATGACCAGCTGTCCAACTCGTCCATATCTTGTAGTGCAAGCAGCCACAACATATTAATGTTTTTGATGTTCTTGTCGGGAAAAATGGTCCATCCAAGCAAAAGCAACAAAAACGCCTTAATGCAGGTCAACCTAACTTGAGCTTGCTCGTCTTGCTCCTCCTGTGTGTCAGGCTAAAGCAGCTTATTACACCTATTCAAGAACTTCTTGTAACGCCTCTTCAGTACACCAAAACTGATATGAGCAGCACCCTGTCTTCCCACCTCCTTAGCGGCAGCCTCCACTGTAAAAAGTATGTCCACCTGCATCATCTCTATCCCCTCCTCACGGGTTAACTTTCTATCAGGAAGGAGCCTCCCAGTGATGGGGATGCCTAGGAGACACGCCACATCCTCTAGTGTGATGGTTATCTCCCCAACAGGTAGATGGAAGCTGTTGGTCTCCTCATGTCATCTCTCTAACATCGCACAAACAAACCCGTGAGAGATGTTCTCGTACGCACTAGTCAGGAGGGGAGTAAGACCTGACATATTCACTTCTGACCAAAACCATTCATTTTGTGCATCCGGCTGAGGCAATGTCAAGTTTTTAAGGCTCAGCTTCTTCCCTTGTGAGATACCTTTCACCCTATGTTTTTTTAAAACTGAAATACAAAAACAAAAAACAACACCGTTAAATAAATAATAAGTAAAATAAACATTAAATATATTCTAACATAAATTTTAATTCTAACATTAAATAAGTAAAATAATAATTAGAATAAGTTGTATAAATAGTAAAAGAAGTAAAATAAACATTAAAATATACTTAAATCGTCATTGACTCATATCCTACATGCCACATGTCCACCAAAGCGAGATAAAAGCGTGAGGTCAGAAGGCCCCCCTGCATAGCCGTCCGGAGAAATGGCAACAACACAGTGGGAATTTCTGGAGGAGCCAACATTAATGTGGATCAACACATCGGAGAAATGGCAACAACACAGTGAAAATGAGACTACAGCTTCATCCAAAACTTTAAGGCTTAAGTATGAGTTTTTCACTCTTTTGATGTTCTACCTGCACTCTTTCATCTAATGTTGAACTTTAACTGACTTTTGCTACGTTGCAATATTATCTCCCTTAAGTTTGACGGAATTCTAACTCGTGCTTGGCACGGGTGTACATGCTAGTATCCTTTTATTTTTGTAACTCCCACTCTAATAGTGACACCGAGTTAGGATTATTATTCTTTATGTTACCTAACTTATTTAAATTTTCAATTAGAGAAGATTTTACTCTCGTACATTATGACTTCGATATAGTTAATGGATTTTACTATGGGTTGGTAACTCTGATGCGTCAAGTGATTTTGTATAATTATTCATAAGGAACGTCATTATTAGATGATAAAAATAAAAAATATTATTTTGAGATTTAGGATATCACATAGATGAAATGATGGAATCGATCGCAGAAAAAGTTGGAGAGACTAAAGCTTTGCTTGCGAGATTGGAGGAGAAGGGAAGGAAAGACTTGAAAAAAAAAGGAACGAGCAAGTGGAAGAAATAGAAGAAAATGGAAAGGGATGGTTTTGGGGGGTTAACTTTTCTTCATAATACAAAACTCTCCTCATTTGGGGAAACTCAAAAATAATATTCAAGGAGGGTTTTGGGGGATTTTGGAGGATTTATATGAATTACTCGAATTTAATCTATGTTATTATAATATGAGTGCTGCTACTAATCGCGATAAAATATCTTTGTGAATATCATGAGTCTATATTCAACCAACACATTATGCAATTTGTGTCAAAAAAATATCATACCACTGTACACATCCTCTTGTTTTTAACATATTGAATGTTTCCGTGTCTATGATTTGATGTTATAATCAAATGTGGTGTACTGTTTACAAAGTGAATGAATTACACGTTTCATGTCCATTCCCATGCTCGTGTTGCACACAACATTTTGGTTCATTTGAATGTTAAATTGAATTGTCAAATACAATGGAATACAACTCTATTAAAAATTGTAGATAAAAAGAGGATGCAAATTAAGATTTATTAGCCAGTGTACTTGTTTTCGAAAGGTTGTCTTGAAATGATTACTCGCGATAAATAACATTATTCTATAATATTTTTAAAATTAAAAATATAGTAATCATAGCATTAATATAATATTTTTAAAATTAAAAATATAGTAATCATAGCATTAATTTATCATTCTTTAAAAAACCACTGTTTTAAAAAATTGAAAGATTTTTTCATTTTCCCTCATATTTTTCACCCCCTAAAGCCTTCCCTTCCCCTCCCCTCCCCTCCCCTCAAAACTCCCAAATC
>Ga0315914_1005399_pt1 | contig 18596 bp, 6 predicted proteins | sample MpolenodulesMG_FD_203920 | JGI IMG/M metagenome (GOLD analysis project Ga0315914, IMG submission 203920) | Medicago polymorpha root nodule microbial communities from Los Angeles, California, United States - elongated nodules | ecosystem: Host-associated > Plants > Roots > Nodule | place: USA...
TATATATATATATATATATATCATATCTTTATCCAAATTTGTCACTAAATGAACTCTTAGTTTCTTGGTGAGATACTCACTTTCGAGGAGCCGGATACAAATTGTAAATATTATTTTTGATTTATTTATAATTAAAATATTATAATTTTAAGTCCCCAAACAAGTGCAAAAATTATAATTTTTTAAGTTATTATATATTGTGATTTTTTTTAATGAAATTATATATTGTGATATTAAAATTTATAAAAATGCAAAACGATACATTTTTCACATCAAAAGAAATATTTATGTTCTCTTTGCGCAATTGTAAATAAAATGGATGACAATTTTTAGTCAAATTTTACTTAGCAGAGCCCCTTTACTCCGAATTGAAGAGTTAACAAAAAAAAATGCCGGACTCCTATATGTGCACCAAAAATGTGTCATCAAAGAAGTGTGCCTTGAACATGTGAGAACAATGTTTTTTTCTGTTAATTAAGAGACATGCTATTATTTGGGATTCATGAGATATATATGTCAAGAAGCTGTGCTTTACCCCACTCCACCTACTCATTGTAAATATTGTTTTGGTTCATGATTTATTTTCTTCAAAATTGTGTTATCTATTATGATATTTTTCGATGAGAACAACTTCAAGAAGGAACAATATCAAATTGATTATAATAACCCTAACAAAGCAAAGAAAATGATAACCCTTTATATTGTGACGTGAGAATGTGCAAATCATGAGTATGTTAGAGAAAGATGGGTAGTTTATTGGAGTATCGATATTTTGAATCTCATTCTCAACAAATTCTTTCTAAAGATTTTGCAGCAAATCTAAAAAAACTGTTCCATCTCTTTCCTTACCCATTGTTTATACACCACTGAGATTTCTCTTCTGTCATATAAACAAAAGGAAAAAACTAAAAGAAAACTTCTTTGATTCCGAGCATTTTGTCAGGTCGCCATTATTATCATTGTTCATGTACAGAAGAAGACCAATATCCTTTCTCAAGATCCAATAAGTTCAGCCACAAGGTTTCAAGATGCTAAGCATCTTCGCCATCACTCATGCTGACATGGCTATCAATATAAAATTCCGTTGAGGAATCAATGTCGTCAACAATCCTTCCTCTGTTGTATGTATCAACATATGCAAGATATGCACAATAAGTATTAAACACTAAGTGCAATGTGTAACTAAATTATCTTAACGAAGATAGTGACTACATAATATGAAAATAAGAAAATACCTTTCAAGAACAAACTTCCCTTCCTTATATTTCTGACTCTTCTCACGTGCAGATTCCTGAATAGGGAGAAGGAATAGTAAATTATAAAAAGATAAAAAGTTGTGAACTAAGAGATTTCATCTACAACCTCCTTATTTAAATATAAGATCCGCGAGATTTTTCATTGTCTCTTTTTATAGGACCCTTTGCAAATTTTCATCTGCATTAATTCTTTTCTACTAACATACCCCTAATTATGTTGCACCTTTTTACGAAACCTCTAATAAATACTATGATGAAACATAAACTAATTCTCTCCCTAAAGAGTAAAATCGTAAGACAATATCAATTGTCAATAAATTCAATACTACTACAAACTTTTTAAATTTTTGTGATTTAGTCAACATAGTCCTATATTTGGCGACAGAGGTGGTACGAGATTTCATCAGTCACATGAAATTTAGATGGAGTGAAAAAGGGGATTACATATTTCCAGCCAACTATTTGACCACAGCAACAGCAAAAGATATCTGCCACAGTATGCAATCCTGAAAGCATCATCCTTTCTTCCGGTCTTCCAGTTGTGGTGTTCACACTGGATCATAGACAGAAAACATAAGCACACCAGAGAGAGTATAGAATATTCAGGCCTAGTGAATTAGCGATACTATAAACAAATAATGACAATAATCAAGCAATTGTGATGTTCCCTAAGTTCTAATACACAAAATACAGTCATTCAAGCCAGCTTTATTTTCCTTCTAGACATGTTCATTTCACCAAAGGTTTGAACCATCGTGCGAAGATTCCAAAAATAGGCATTTATATTCATAGAAGAGAAACAAAAAAGGTCAATATTCTGGCGATCATATAATAGCTGGTTTATCTACATTCATATAAGAAAAAATATGACTCCAAAAAAGAAAAAGATTAACTAAAACATGGTCTAAACACAAGAATGAAAATGATACGTCGATAACAATAACGATAACGATTTTAAAACAAAGGAATGTTTATGTCAGCTGACACAATGTAAAAGTATACCTGTTTTGAATAGAGAGCAAATAAAGATATTGGCTTCACCTCCCTAGGTACATCATTTACTAAAGGCATAAACCTAAGAATTAAACAATTTTGTAACAAAATATACATAGATGCAATGCAACATTTGAGGCCATGACTAGATGTAGTACAGCACAGTGTAACACTTCACTATGTCTGCTATTATTCTTTTTCAACAGCTGTAAGTTCATAATAGTATGTTATTATTCGGGTGATTTTGAATTTGAAGCATGCGTCAAACTTGTGTCAATAACATAGAAACATTAGGCTAATTTGCATTATGGTCATTTAAGCTCATGAATTCAATTCCTTAACAATGTGAACATGATTACTGCAGAACATGACTACCATAATTTCTGGATTATTTGCAGTATTATCAAATCATGCTGAATGCAAGTTTTAGGCAACAATATGAATATATTACATAATACGAGCCACAAAAAGCCTTTTATGTTACCAAACAAAACTATCTTGAATGTTAATTTTAGTCACTGATGGATTATCCAATAAGAACTGAAATGTACTCACGCGCTACTGAATAGGTATGCGTTCCCCCTCCGACAATGAAACGCCTGAAAGAAGGGTGATCAAAGATTATTAGGATGATAAAATAATCCAGCAGAGAAGTTGGAAACTTGAAGCATTTTATACTGTTAAAAAACCAAGAAAAATCAAGAGAATATGCATGCCTTTGAAAGTAATAAATTTAGTTTTTTATCTCCCATCCCGACCAAAAACAAACAAACACACACATACACATTTGTATGACAAATGTTTTTTTTTTAACGTTTGAAGCTATGCTTATCACTGAAAAACAGTGCCACAGAAAAACATGAATACAACAGGGTATTGAAAGTAAAACGGCCAGAAAGCAGTGAAGAATTGGAAGCACATATGAGTTCATACTGAAGCTTTTTCACATGAACCTACTGAAACATAATCAATACCTAAACTTATTGTCAAACAATACTTCATCCGGCTCCGGTCTTTATTATAAGAAAAAATTCATTTTTTAGATTCATTGAATAACTAATGTATTTGGTCTATATTATATACCAAATATACCAGTTACTCAACGAACCTAAAAAGTGAACTTGTTCTTGTAATAGAAAACCAGAGGGAGTAATTAATTCCTAAACCTAACATGAGAAGATTAATGCCCCCTTAGAGTGCTATACAACATAAAACACATTATTCATGTAATGTCAACCTATGCATCACCATTAAGAATTTTGATAGCCAATTTATCTCCGAACTAGACTAAAACAAAGCAAAAGGAGTGAAGTGAAGAATGTCATTGTCAACGACTCATGCGGCCGAGCCAACCATCAATATTTTGATCTAATTGGACACGCAGACGCCGGTAATAATTTGAGAAAATAAAATAGAAGTGATTGAATGTAACAGCATATTGTTGAGTCACATCACAATGCAAGCCTTAAACACTGAAGATAATAACATTAGATTAAAAACAGCTACACAAGTGATTTTAACACATCTTCACGCAAAATCTTAAGTACTCTTTATATAAGCTTCCTCACTTATAAATTGTCTAACACTCACATCCAATGTGAGACTCCTTTACTCGCACTCTTTTGAAGATGTAAAAGGGAATGCTAATGGGAAGACAATAATTAAAGGCAACAAAAAAACGAAAAATATGGTGAAGATACTAGAAGGCCCTAGTATATTAAGAATTTACTATTCTCTCAAATTAGATAACTATAATGTCATAATTAACTGTTTCCTATGCTTCATTATTCAAGAATGTTTCACAAACAGTTTCTCCAACAACAATTTATTTAAGAAAATAAAAAAACATTAGTGTGATAGTTTAAAAAGAAAACATACCCGAGAAATGAGATCATCTACAAGGGCCAAATGAGTTCTGCAGAATTTACATCTATAGGACCTGCCTTCCAGCTCCACCACAAAGATTCTTCCCATTTTCTCTCACTTCAAAAGGAATGGAAGTTTCAGAATTCAGATATTGATGCATTGGAGAAAATGTACTATTAGATAGAGACTAGTTGGTGAAATGAGACACGTGTTAGTGTTCTTGGTCGGTTAAGTACAAGTAATAAAGTGTGCTAGATTAGATAATTCAATCAATGCCATTGATTATAGCAGTTTCCCTTAAGATAATCATCTCACTTATCATATTCCTAATCGAATTTAATAAATATTAAAACAGGAATGTAAATGCAGCATGGAATTTTTTTTTGTTTATTTTTTTGGTCCAATGCAGTGCAGCATGGAAATTCTACTATTTTGTTACAAATCATACGATCGATCAAAGAGATGAAAATTCATCTCAAAGGAGACGTAAGTTTAAGAGCTTGATACAAGTAAAAATTCTTTTCTTTTTTTTTACAAAAGAAATAAAAATTCTTAGAATTCATAATTAATTAATTTATAAAAGATGGTAAATGAATACATGAGAACTCTATATAGAGTTTGTGAGGAATTAACATACTGTCCACTTTTTTCTTGCACATTAAAAGATCTTCCAACATCTCAACGTCTGTACTTAAGTTACAAACTTACGTTACCAAACCCGACAACATACTATCTACTTAATAACTACCTTCATCCCTTTCTTCAGAAAAGAAAAACTATCTTTACCCCTGTATAAGATACTTTTGGTCAAAACACAAGAATTTAGAAAAGTATTTGCTAAGAGAAATGGTTAGTCGTTTAATTCACTTCATTTAATTAGGAGTATTTTTGTGAAATTTTACCAAAAAGGGGTATTTTTGTGAAAACATGACTAATGTATCTTGTCTTGTAGTAAATTGAAAATGGTTTTTATGGCCTTTTTTCCCCACAAAATGGTCTTATGTCTAATTGATACATATAGCAGCTCCCATATCTATGTTGTGTGGATATGGGTGTTTGCGGTGTAGTTTGATTCGACTTTGAGACTAAATGTCATCCAAACCGCAAGAGAAAAAAGTATGGAGTTCGGTTTGGTTTAGTTGACTTTTAAAAACAAAACAAAACCACACAAATGCAATTTGATTGAAGTTATCATTCCACTCATATGAGCTCAAATCCAAGAATAAAAAAAGTGATTTAGATATGTGGAATTATTATTTTATACAAAAATAAAATTAATATGGAATTAATTAGGAACTTTGTAATTACAAGTTATCAATACACATAGGAACTTTATCAGTTAAAAGGATATTCTTCTATGGTCAATGATCAAGTATAATGAAATATCCACAGTTTTTAATTTTATCTCACTTCGAAAAAAGAAAGTTGCATATGTTTGGCCATGTCGACTATAAGTGGCCCTGAACTGACTAATTCAACCAAAAGTTGAATTTGGTAATAACTATAATAAGCCTCTTACTCCAAATATGACATTGATGAAACGAGTCAAATTCATGCATTTCGGCAAACATATAAAGTATAAACTTAAAACAGTCTAAATTTAACGACCAAACATAACATGTAAATCATCAAAATATTATCTAAGACATTAAATTTCAAATTGGACAATGATTGAGTGAACAAAATACAAAGATGACATAGTGGCTTTCATTGGGGCGCATGGAGGCTGGTTCTGGAAGTAATGTTGCAGGTATAACGGCCATCTTTAAAAATGGTGTATGTAACATTTATTATGAAGAGCTTCATGGTGATGGTGATGGTGATGGGTTGACAGTCTAAAACAATTTTTCATACACAATCAATCAAACATTCTGAATTGTCATGTTTGCCCCACGTAAATTAAAAACATTAATTGTTGTGGCGATTCTAAATACTTTGATTAGATAGAGACTAGCTGGTGAAATGAGACACGTGTTAGTGTTCCTAGTCGGTTAAGTACAAGTAATAAAGTGTGCTAGATTAGATAATTCAATCAATGCCATTGAGTATAGCAGTTTCCCTTAAGATAATCATCTCACTTATCATATTCCTTATCGAATTTAATCAATATTAAAACAGGAATGTAAATGCAGCATGGAATTTTTTTTTGTTTATTTTTTTGGTCCAGTTAGAAAGTACTCTTTTGGTCCAGTGCAGTGCAGCATGGAAATTCTACTATTTTGTTACAAATCATACGATCGATCAAAGAGATGAAAATTCATCTCAAAGGAGACGTAAGTTTAAGAGCTTGATACAAGTAAAATTCTTTTCTATTTTTTACAATAGAAATAAAAATTCTTAGAATTCATAATTAATTAATTTATAAAAGATGGTAAATGAATACATGAGAACTCTATACAGAGTTTGCGAGGAATTAACATACTGCCTACTTTTTTCTTGCATATTAAAGGATCTTCCAGCATCTTAAGTTACAAACTTACGTTACCAAGCCCGGCAACATACTACCTACTTGATAATTACCTTCATCCCTTTCTTAAAAAAAAAAAAAAACTATCTTTACCCCTATATATAAGATACTTTTGGTCAAAACACATGAATTAAGAAAGTATTTGCTAAATTTGTCAACATTGTACATTCTTTTTTCAAAATTATCCTTCAATTTTTAAAAGAGAGAAATGGTTACCAAAAAGGAGTATTTTTGTGAAAACATGACTAATGTATCTTGTAGTAAATTGAAAATGGTCTTATAAAAAGGGCCTTTTTTTCCCCCACAGAAGGGTCTTATGTCTAATTGATACACATAGCAGCTCTCATATCTATGATGTGTTGTTATGGATGTCTGCGGTGTGGTTTGGTTTGGCTTTGAGATTAAATGTCATCCAAACCGCAAGAGAAAAACATGGAGTTCGGTTTGGTTTAGTTGATTTTTAAAAACCAAACCAATGCGATTTGAATTGATTCAATGTCCTATTCTTTAATGGGCGCTGATTTTTGTTTTGTGTATTTGAACTTTTTGCTTCTTCTCGGCACACCTTGTACTAAGGAGGTGGCTTTTTATGGTATTTAATATATCTCATTTTGCTAAAATAAAATGTAAATTGAAGCGGTGCGGTAAAGTAAAAAAATGGTCTAAATTCATCCAAACAAAACACAATTTTTTACATTTTTGTTTAATTTGGTTTGATTATGCAGTTTTCTATTTGGTATTTTTTTTTTTGTTTTGAACACCCCTATCCATAGTCAGACACATTTGAACTCAGTTGTTGATCTCGAGTTCAAATTTGATATTTTAGATTTAAAAAATCAAAATTGATATTAAAATCTAAGCCGACTAATTTTTATTCAGACAATTTAGATGTGAGTAAGACCAAATATTAATATTGCATACTCCACTTGGTGTCATAAGTACTTTAGAAGCACATATCGATGTGTAAGGTTGAAAATAAAACAAGCCAACCTGTTTAGATTGACTTGTATTTGCCATGGACATCTTTTTCAACTCGAATCCAACTTGATTGAAGTCATCATTCCGCTCATATGAGCTCAAATCCAAGAATAAAAAAAGTGATTTAGATATATGGAATTATTATTTAATACAAAAATAAAATTAATATGGAATTAATTAGGAACTTTGTAATTACAAGTTATCAATACAAATAGGAACTTTATAAGTTAAAAGGATATTCTTCTATGGTCAATGATCAATTATAATGAAATATCCACAATTTTTAATTTTATCTCACTTCGAAAAAAGAAAGTTGCATTTGTTCGGTCATGTCGACTATAAGTGGCCCCTGAACCGACTAATTCAACCAAAAGTTGACAAGTTATTTGTAAAGACCGAGAGAAAGTTGAATTTGGTAATAACCATAATAAGCTTCTTCCTCCAAATATGACATTGATAAAACGAGTCAAATTCATGCATTTCAGCAAACACATAAAGTACAAACTTGAAACAATCTAAATTTAACGACGAAACATAACATGTAAATCATCAATATATTATCTAAGACATTAAATTTCAAATTGGACAATAATTGAGTGACAAAAAACAAAGATGACATAGTGGCTTTCATTGGGGCGCATGGAGGTTGGTTCTGGAAGTAATGTTGCAGGTATAGCGGCCATCTTTAAAAATGGTGTATCTAACATTTATTATGAAGAGTTTAATGGTGATGGATTGACGGTCCAAAACAATTTTGTATACATAATCAATCAAAACATTCTGAATTGCCACGTTTGACCCACGTAAATTAAAAACATTAATTGTTGTGACGATTCTAAATATTTTTATTGATTGTGTGTACAAAATTGTTTTGAACCGTTAACCCACCACCATTAAGCTCTATTATGAATGAGAGACAAAACTCACTGGAAAGTAGAATATGCGAACCATCTCTCATTCAATATCCATGTGTATTTTTTTTTCTTTCTTTTCTTTAGAGATCAATATGTATTCTAAAATAGATTAAAATATACTAGCAATTTTATAAAAATTACAACAAAAAAGAAAATCTAGAGCGTTTAAAAAAAATGAACATATTAATAATACTAAGATTTAGGCGAAATACTTATTTAATTTTGGTCCATGAGAAGAAAAAAAAAAGCAGTTAATTTACATTACCTTCATTCACACTACCAAAAAAAAACATTACCTTCATTCACAAACAATCGTTTCTTTGCTTACTTTGTAGTTAATTTTGCTTACTCGGTTGTTTAACGTGTTATGTGGCATTTGCATTTGCATTTGTGCAGAAAACTTCCTCTAAGTTTTTTACTAAAAAAAAAACTACTTCCTAGGTCCCATAATAACTGAGTATTTGTAACAAAAAAAAAGTTCTAAAATAACTGAGTCATTTCACTTTTCAATATTATATTAATTATTTTTTCCCCTTTATAACTCTAATTAATACTACTTTCATCATTCTCAATTCAATATATTCCACTTTACATTTATGATAGTGCAGAATTCATCAATACTTAATAAGTGCACTTAAAACTATTTTTCCCTCTCCTTCATTTATACATTTATCTTAATACGTGTGAAATAAGCTTTTGGCTCAGTTAATCCGGGATGGAGGGAATAGTAGTTAAAAAGGACATTTTGGCTATTCCAAAAGAATATACATTTTGGTTCATGCATTCAAAATTAATTTAAAAACATGACATTTTAGTTATTGTATTCTTTAAATCTATAGCTCCAACTTGATTTTTCTCTTCTTCATTCATCCTTCTTTCTTCTTCCTTTCTCTCTAAATCTAATCATGATGAAGAGTATTGCAGTTTGTAAGCAGTGCCGTTGCCAGGATCCTGAAGCAGGGGGGTTCAAACTTTATTTAATAATTATATATAGAGCAGTGCTATATAGTACGACAAATTTGTCGCACAATTTGCACGAATACTCTACCATGTGTATATAACTCACGCCTCATGCTGATTAGCAATTTTTTGACAGAAGTAAAATAGTATATAAACTAAATTATTATTATTTCACAATATGAATTGCATTAACTTTGTAATGGATTACCACAAAATATTATCCACCAATAGTTTGCAGCGGTGATTCTGCCACAAAGTATCCTTTGGAAATATTGTATTGTAAATCCAACAAAGCCACGCCATCAGGGTGCACATTGTACACCATATCATACCTAACAACTTAATGGAAAATAAGAAAGGGAGATATGGCTGGAATTAAACTTTAAAATGAGACAAGATTTAGAATTGAAGAATTCGTACAATTGGTGTGACACCTTTTGTCGTACCATAAAGCATTTTCCTTATATATATATATATATGTGTGTGTGTGTGTGCGCGCGCGCGCGCGTGCTCGCTCACGTGTGTATATTGATTTCGAAAATTATGTTGTACTCAAAAAATTCTATACCCACTCTACATGTTCTAAAATAGATTCTTACTCATTCAATGGTAATTCCCTCTTAAAACAATAACTTCGATTCAAGCATTTTATGATAACTTTCCTTTAAAAAACACCGGTGTTAGATGTATGATGTGAAAACCAAAATAGTTTTTGTATGACTAGACAAAACTTGTGCATAACAATATACATGCTGGTCCAGAAAGCAAAATAGCTTGCCTTAGTGGCGAAAGGTTCTTCGTGTACTTAGATAAGTGATGTTGGCTTAAATAAATATATGTAGCACATTTCACATAAATTTTGACTTTCTCATTGTAATTCAAAAAAATCATATGACAACATAAGATGAGAGTTAAATAGGGAGAAGAAAGTTGTTCTTGACATTGTTTTTTTATGAAACTAAAGAAGTATGAATTGTAAAAACTGAAAAGAACATGGATTTTTACATTCACAAAAGTGAAATTACTGATTTATTAGAATGTATCAAAAAGTTTTTGGGAAATAATCATTTAATTTCACTTGGTGAAGAATAATATAATACACGGCAACTTTTAGTCGTGTAATAAAAAGCAAGTCATGTAGACATTTTTTTTTTGAAGAATGTAGACATTTATTATTAATCTCCACATATTGTTTAAAAATGTTTTTGGCCAAATAATCTTCAAGAACCCTAATGAGAGAATCCAAATGTAAAAGTCTATGTAACTTTTATATATATTTTAAGGGTCCGGTTAACTTAGGGTACATGTTAAGCATTAATGTCATTTCATTAGTGGTAAGAATTTATTGAAAAAAAAATTAATATTAAACATTTTGAACAATAAATTAACACAATTTCTAATACATAATTTCTATTAATGGAATTCTTAACATGTGCTCTAAGGGCACAAGTTAGCATTTCCCATATTTTAATAATACAAACATTTATCAATAAAAAAAACATAATCCATCATGAGAGAATCTAAATGTAAAGATATCTTTTAGCAACCCACATCTCAAGGTGTGATTTTCACTTTTTAGTTATAACTTTGCTAAAAGACGCCTTCATAAAAATTAGTTGGTGTCTTTTAGCAAATGCTCATAGAATAACTTCCTAAAAGACACCTTCATAAAAACATAACTCATTATGAGCAGTCGACCGTCATGTAAATTAAAAATAAATAAAATAAAGTGAGAAACAATCTTTCTTGGTAAAAGAGGAAAAATAAGGCTAAGAATAATAGAAAAAAAACACTATCATTACCTAATAATCAAGCCGCCGACACGGGCTGCATCTCGATGGTGGGCTCAGGTGCCACCGCTCCTGATCGCCACCACTGAATGAAAGGTGGGTATATCATCCAATAGACGACGAGTGCAACCACCACCACTCCAAAAAGTACACCAAGAACAATCAGGAGAACATGCACCCACAATGGCACTCGGTGGAGGCCACTAAAGTCATGGTGGTCTCCAAAATCTATGTGGGGAAAGACACTCGGTCTTGGGCTCTTCATAATAGCAAAAACTTGTGACGAGGATCGAATCAATGTTTGGAATAGGTTTTACATTACATAATTAAAAAATTACTGATTTGTTGGTTTTTCATTTAGTATTCCAACTATTTTTTTTTCTTTTATTTCTACCTCTAATCCCAACTTAATTATCTCTTTGCTTAGAGTTGGCACATAATATACTCTTTGTTGAGGCAATGACTGATGAATTTATTGTAGTAAACTTGGATATGGGATGGTAAAGTTCTATTCTAGTTTAACCACAGGTTTTGAATTTGAATTTGTCTTTGAAATTACAATTGTGTTAAAAGAAATTGACAAAGAGTTGTACAATCTTTTTATGGTTCTATCCGACTCAATGAATTAAGAGTAAATTACACCCTCCTCTCCTAAGAGAAGTTTGAATTACATTCTCATCCCCTCTTGTGTTAAAATATACACTATCATCCCTTGAAAAGTAACATTTATACTCCTCTTCCTTATAAGATGCTTGAATTACAATCATCTCCCTTAATAATTAAATATGCACTACAGTTTAATCTATTTTAACATAAATAAATATTTTTTATAATATGTATACTAATTTTGAACTACCCTTTAAAATAAATAAATTCATTTGTTTATAATTTAAATGTCAATGATAGTTAAATTTAAATATTTTTCTATTGATTTTATAATTTAGAAAATTAACTTTTATATAACCATGCTTTATTGTCTTAGTAATTTTGCACATATTTTAATTTTATTTTGGGTTGTTTCATATTTTATTATAGGGTTTAAAACTACACGTAAATGAAATTGTGAATAAAAAATAGCAAAAAATACGTATTCAAATTTTGATTATATTAAAATAGACCCGCAATACTATTTTTTCCCAAAGTGTGTTAGATTTTTATTTTTTTGGTAGATTATTAGAAATAAAAAAAGAAATAAAAAAATATTGAGGGAGTAAAGTGTAGATTTTAACATAAGAGGGGAGGAGAATGTAATTCAAGCTTCTCTTACGGGAGGAGAGTGAGAAAATTTCGAATATATTTTGAATAAGAGGGGAGGGGAGTGCATATTTTAACATAAGAGGGGAGATAAGTGTAATTCAAGCATCTTTGAGTGGAGAAGAGTGTAATTTACTCATGAATTAATCATTGTAGTGTTGCATTGAGACATTTGTTCGCACCAAAAGAATAAACTGGGCCTTTTTTTATCATAGACACTCAACACTAGATTTTTATCATAGACACTGAACACCAGATTTTTTTTCCACATTGGCCCACCACTTGCGGCCGTCCCAACTCTCTTTTCTTTCTCTCCTTCCCGTGTCTGTTCTTTCTCAAAGGCTTCATCAATGAATTTTTATCCCAAAATCCCAAAACGAATCTAAAAAATAAAGAGAGAAAAAACATTGGATAGGAATTATAAAGAAGCAACAAACTCAATGAAATTTTTGTATGAATGGTTTTTTTATCGTGTATGGGGTAGTAAATTGGATACAAACTCAAACCCCATTGACAAAACTTGTATCTTTTCCTCAATTCTAAATGAAATTTTCTCTATGATGTTATGTTTTAATTTATTTATGTTCAATTATTTGTCATTTGTAGAAAGAATCACATGCCCAAGGAAATTTTGTCCCTAGAGAAAAGGGATCTACTACCTCATACATGGTTCTTCATGTTAATTGTGAAATTTTGCCATTGAAATTGAACTGACGATGATAAGGGAATGGTTTTGGCAAATCAATTTTTCTAGGCTGATAAGGTTTGAATGAGAGGAAGAAAGAGATTTAGAGTAGCAGCATGTTGTTGTTGAGTGGTGAGTGTGGATTTTTTTTTTGGTGTTGAGTGTTTATAATAAAAGTATGTTCTCTACTTCTTTTTTTTTGACAAAAGGTATGTTCTCTACTTTATCTAATGATCAAAATTAACTTTTTCATGATGGAAAACAACTTCCCTTTCCCATACTAAACCTCACCAAAAAGGTAAGAGATCATCCAATTTTCGATGATTCCAAATTGTAAGTTTCTGCACCACTCTCTAACCATCTTTATTGAATAAAAATTAACATGAAAAGTTTGAGTGATGAAAAAGCCTTCAACTAAACCACTCTCTTCATCACGGTTAGAGAGAGTAATGTACAAGGTCCTTCAATAGGAGAGAGTTAGGATGAATTTTTTATGACCGAGTTTACAGCTATGGATTTAAAACATGTTTAATGATTAGATTTATTATTTTCAATGTAACTTTTAATTATTTAAGAATCAAATTATCTATTTTAATTTCATTTAATTTACACAAATTCTATTATTGACATGTACTCGTGGCCCATTATTAATGAAAACAGGTCAGATTAACCGACAAAGACCTAACCTAACTTATACAAGACTCGGGTTAGGTCAGACTTTTTTAAATAAACAATACTAAGACTTTTAAAACTTTGAACTCATACTCATTCGATATACATATATAAAACTGATGTTGAGAGGAAAATTTAGGTGATGATTGATGAATCAAACCGTTTTAGCTGTCAAAAAATCAAAATTCTTAAGCACGGTGGAATTCAAAGTTTACTTGACTTGGGTTTTGGGTCACAGCCCAACACACATTTGAATTAGAGCATATGATTCCTCATCACGCAACATATCAGATGCCACGTGGCAGAATCTGAATTTAATGCCGACGCGCCGACTTCCCCACATTTCTCATTGTGTCTGTCTTCTTCAGACATGTCACCACCGCACTCGTCGCGTCTCTGCCTCCTTAATAAATTCTCACGTCAATCTCTACCACACGCCTCTAAATCATTGGTCCATGTCGGTATCACTCTAAATTATCCAATGTATACTCTTTTTTTTTTTTTTTAAATATACTCCGTCATGTTCTACGAAGTCGGATACTCCAAAATAAATATGTGTTTGATACGTATCGGATATCAATGCTTAGCAGGTATCGTGTAGTATCAGTATTAATTATTTTAGTTTAAAATGATAAATATTTTATCAAATACTCATAAGATACTCGACAGATACACACATACATTTATAAGGTACTTCACATAGAGTTATCCTATAAAAAAATGAAGAGTAAAGAAGTGAGAATGAGTTGTAAAAATTCAATGGAGATATATATGATTCAATTTAAGATAAAAATCACTATTATTGTTTTTTCGATTAACCAATTAAAAGTTATGTTGTTTTTTTTTGTCAGGTAGTCTAGTGGCTAGAATTCACCTTATAAGGTAAATAAGTGGGGTGTCCGAGGTTAACCCCGGCCCCTGCATATAACAATGCATTGTCCTACCAACTAAGTTATGCTCATGGGACTAAAAATTATGTTTTTGGTTGATGAGAGAGAGAAAATTCAATCAATCAACGTTAAATAAATTTTGTCTTGAGTTCTTTTTATTGATGGATTTGTTGATATACGAAAAATTTACATTTTTTATTTTTATCACATGCATTATTTTTTGTAAATTATGAGTTTTATGATTATATAGTATTTAAGAGTAATCAATGCTTATTTTTTTAAGTATTTTACATGCATATAAATTTTAGTATAAATACTTTGTTAACGTATCTCAGTCATATCGTATCCTAAATTTTAAAAACATCGTGTATTGCGTATCTGTATCGTATTGTACCCGCACTCGCACTACGTATCTGAGCTTCATAGATCCGGTCACATTTATAAACAAAGCGCAAATTTTTAGTTCATCGAACAACTAATGTATTTAGTCTATATATAAACCAAATACATTAATTATTTAATAAATATAAAATGTTTATTTTATTTATAATTGTGACCGAATGGTTTATGTATTTGTTCAACCATTTTAGAAAACTTTGTCCTGTCATATACTCCCATTTAACTTCTATTATAAGAGAAAATTTATTTTTTATATTAATTTAATAAATAATGTATCCAATCTTTAATGTTAGACTTCAAGAACCTTAATGTTAGACTAAATATATCATTTATTAAATAAATTTTAAAAAAATATATTATTATTGTGTTATACTCTTGTTCTCCTCACTCTTGTTTTTATGCCAGAGAGAGGGAGATATATGATCTTAAAAAGAAATTCTTAAATGGTCATACAAATCATATTCTTTTATATTTTTACAAAAACTAAGGTATACTATAATCAAATGAAAGTATTTTTGTTTGTTATACAATATCAAAAAATTATCTTTACTTTATGCTAAAATATAATTATCAAATTTGGTTCTTTTAGAATACTGAGAATTTTATTTATGTTTGTTACAAAAATAAAATTATTTGCAAATTTAGAGCATTTGTCAAGGTATAATAAAAATAGATTTTATTTGTTAAAAATAACAAATTTTAAATTTCCCCCTAAAAAAAGAATTAAAAACTTAAAGAATTAAATACAAAAGTTCTGAAATAATATTTCTACTTTTGATTTTTTTTCTACCATATTATGGGTTCACCTTCATTTAAGAGTGATTTGTTTAAGAGACTCTAACTCTTGACACTTGAATCAATTTATTATTGGTTCTATATTTGATTCTTTAGCAATTTCACTTATGACGGGGGTTAACATTTTTATTTTTTTTGTTAAAAAGTCCTACATGGAATCGTAAAACCAAGCCAAAAAATTCATTAACAAGTTAAAGTCCATGACCGATCTTTCAAATAAACTTACACCAACTTTGCATGATTATATACATTCACAGCAAAAGTGATCTTGTAACCAAAAAAAACAGTAATAGTGATCCGTTTTGCTTTCTTTTAGCAAAGACTTGTTGTAAGTAATGAACGGATGTATGTGGTTGTTTACTAGAAAATTATTGAACCCCTTTTCATTTGTTGGTTGTAAACCATGTTTCAAGATCCGGAATGAGCTTTACAACCTGGATTCCAATTCAAGATCGGGAATGAGCTTTTTTATTTGCCTACAATCAGTGGTGGAGCTAGGTTTGTTATAAAGTCTGGTAAAAAAAAAAATTGCATCACATTTATATGGGTTTAGATAAGAAATTGCAAGCAAATAATCAAAAAAATTTAAAGAAATTGCCAAATTTACAGGGCTTTTTATGAGAAATTTAGAGCAATTTAAATAAGTAATTGCAAAATATTTGGGTCAGAGTCTGGGCAACTGCCCAGACTCGTCGGGCCTTAGAAATGCCCCTGCTTACAACAGATAGATATGTGGTTATGGCTTTAAACTACTCTAGCGAAAGTTATCTTACCGGGAAGGCGTGAACCCAAAGGTGATATTGAGGTAGCTCAAAATAGAGATTCATCCCAGTCGGGATTAGGAAGCTACCATTCTAACTTAAAGAGAGACCTACTTACTAACACTCTCGTTAAACACTCTAGTTTGACTATGTAACCTCAAACGACATACTTCAAATCACCTTGAAACAGTTGTAATGTAACCATTATTACGACTATTACTAATGAAAAAATCTTTAAAAGAATAGTTTAAATTTTTTTGTTTAAAACAAATTTTTATAAATGAGATATTCATCCAAAGACCAAGGGAGTAGAAGACAATAATACGTGTGGTGCTTGTGTGCCACTACAAAGACACAGAAATCCGCGGGCCCATATAATGAAGCGGCTGCATCAAAAAGCCTTTTATGTTACCAAACAAAACTATCTTGAATGTTAATTTTAGCCACTGATGGATTATCCAATAAGAACTGAAATGTACTCACGCATTACTGAATAGGTATGCGTTCCCCCTCCGGCAATGAAACGCCTGAAAGAAGGGTGATCAAAGATTATCAGGCTGATACAATAATCCAGCAGAGAAGTTGGAAACTTGAAGCATTTTATACTGTCAAAAAACCAAGAAAAAATCATGAATTTTGGTAACAACATTTTTTTAAAAAAAATTAATTAGCAATTAAATAGTTGAGTTCAAATTATTAAGATGAGATAAATCCAGACAGCCAATCAGTTTGCACCACGTGTCACCCACTTATCCTATCAGCATCTTCTCTCTCACCGACCTGCAGATCCACTCACACTTGTTGGCGCGTGTTGCACACGCGCCAATTTTGACAAATCCAAATGTGTCGTGTGTCCCTCAGCTGCAACTATGTTGAACTCATTCAACTCCTCTTTCCTCCACATCATTTTTTCCTCAATTTCAACACTCCATTGCAAAGGGACCAAGTGTTGAGTCATGCTTTCAACACCACCATTCATCACCATTGCACTTGGTCTAAGTTGTTTTGACTATTTCACATTAATTTTGTATGAAAAATATATTATAAGTTATTTTACAAAATTGTCATTAATAAATGTCATGAGAAATATAAATCAAACAATTGAAAGAAGAGAAAATAATAAATATTTATGGCTATAATAGAAAACGTAGCATTAATGTTTCATTGAGATTTTAAAACAACTTATAATTTCGGACAACTTTTTTCTAAAGTGATTTATAAATTAAAACAGATGGAGTATTCTTTTTGACATAGGAAAAATTATTTATCTATAATCTAAGAGCACTAATATCGATTGAAAAATTTGAGTATGTTTCACTTAACCCGATGCCGCTTTGTCAGAGTAGTGAGGATATTTAACATTTTGGCATGACAACCGTTCCGCTACCAATTAATCTTGTTTTTGCTGATTGATGCATTTATAAAATAATATAAAATAAAATTATGATATCAAAGAGTGTTATATATTTTTTTGGACAATCAAAAATGGAACTAGTAGAAATTCCATAAATTAATAATGTCAGGATCGGAAAAATTTATTAATTTAGAGAGTTATTAATTTATCGATAAATTAATAATTATTAATTTAAAGAGTTTTTAAGTAATTATACAGTAGATACCAAATAAAAAGGCAAATTAGTCTATGCCTCTTAAAATTACGTTGCAGCGAACCTTGGGACTCAACGTAAATTAATAACTACTGTGTTCATATGCATTGGAAAAATACAATACAAAAATACAACATCTAAGCTATTTGATGCAATAAGAAAAGTTAGAGATGAGCTCCAAAAGACTTGAACTTTAAAGGAAAACAGACAACTATTGAATCATATTTCAATAGAGTGTAATATATTTTTTTTCAGTTTCTATGAATTATTAATTTATGATTTTCTTGGGACCGAAAATTATAAAGGGAT
>Ga0315914_1005404_pt1 | contig 18591 bp, 9 predicted proteins | sample MpolenodulesMG_FD_203920 | JGI IMG/M metagenome (GOLD analysis project Ga0315914, IMG submission 203920) | Medicago polymorpha root nodule microbial communities from Los Angeles, California, United States - elongated nodules | ecosystem: Host-associated > Plants > Roots > Nodule | place: USA...
CCTACTCTCTCTACCTCTCTCAAAAACTTATGAAATGATTGTGTAACCCTATTTTCTTTAATGACTAATGCTTATATAGTCTCTACACAATTGGGCTTAACCCTCTTAATGTCTTAATGGACTCACAACACTTATAAACTAACTCCCAAAGTTTCTACCCACTAACGGTTAAAAGTTATCGAATAATTACCGGTTCAAAACTAATTACCACTACCGAATAGTAACTTAGTAAAAATAATGGTTCTCACTTGGAACACTAAAAATAACCCTCACCATGAAATTACTAATTCACCCTTGATCACAAAAAGACCAAAATACCTCTGAGTCTAAAATGACTATAATACCCTTCTAACACCGAAGTCCACTAATCCTAACCCTAAATACACACAGAGGCAATTAATCACATATAAGCACATATAAACACATGTAAATAAATAATAAAATAAATCTAGCGAAAAATACGGGATGTTACAATAACAACAGTGGTTCATGATAGAATTGGTACAAACACTTACAAGACAAGCATGACCCACCCAGAAGCAACACTCGTCCGTAATCCTTCAACCAACTACGCACAAAACACAAAATCCCCACAGCTAGGAACTTCCCCACAAGTAAATTGCCACTGCGAGATCCGAATTCATATCTAGATCTACTACCACAAACCATCCTGCCAGATAAAAATCTACCACAAAACCACCATGAACTACGTCGAGAACCACCACAAAAAACTAGCAGCACCACTACCACAAAACCCCTCTGAAAACCATCACATACCACAACAAAAAGGCAACAATCTAACACCACCATGAACGCTAGCGATGGAGAAAACAACCACCGAGAAAAACCGGTAGTCGAGTGATGGGGACGGCCAAAGCCAATCATCGCACCACCAACGATTGAATCTACATCGCGGCGGATATAGGTTGGGTTAGAAGGGAGGAGGATGACGGTGGAGATCTAAAGAGAGGTCAGAGAGATGTTTTTAGGTCAAAGAGGTTCGAACTATGGCTAAAGTGAATTTGGTTCTAGTTTGGCCAACAATTAGATCCCTATATGATCTGTTCGAACTATGGCTAAAAATAAGTTAGAGCGGCCTTCAAGGCCAAAGAAAAGAAATGATTGTAATAGCCAAACTTGAAAAGCAAGTAAATTACTCCACAAACTTGGAATGCATTTTATTTGATAATTTAAGCTATTCAATTTTAAGAATTAGGGGGCGGTTTGGGACTTTGACAATTACAAATGTCCTCGTCCTGATGGAATCTCTTTTGGTTTTATAAAAGATTTTTGGGACATTTTGAAGGATGATTTGATGCGCTTTTTACTTGAATTTCATAGGAACGGGAGATTGTCTAAGGGGATAAATAACACCTTTATTGCTCTTATTCCTAAGGTTGAGAGCCCTCAACGTTTGAATGAGTTCTGCCCCATCTCTTTGGTGGGAATTATGTATAAAATTTTGGCTAAAGTTCTTGCTAATCGTCTTCGCTCGGTGATTGGTTCGGTTATATCGGACTCACAGTCTGCTTTCATTAAGGGGCGTTGATTCTTGATGGTATCTTGGTGGCTAATGAGATTGTTGATGAAGCACATAGACACATTAAGGAGTTGTTACTTTTTAAGGTAGATTTTGAAAAGGCATACGACTCAATTGACTGGGGTTATTTACAAGAGGTGATGCTGAAAATGGGGTTTCCTACCCTCTGGAGGAAATGGATAAAGGAATGCATTGAGACAGCTACTGCTTCTGTTTTGGTAAATGGTTCTCCAACAGATGAATTTTCTCTAGGGAGGGGATTGAGACAGGGTGATCCTCTTTCTCCTTTCTTGTTTCTCTTGGCGGCAGAAGGCTTCAATGTTTTGATGAAATCAATGTCTGTTAATAATTTGTTCCGTGGTTATCAAGTGGGTAGCCATGAACCTGTGGTCATGTCACATCTTCAATTTGCGGATGACACTTTGATCTTGGGGGAGAAGTCGTGGGCAAATATCAGAGCCATGAGGGCGATTCTTCTTCTCTTTGAAGCTTTGTCTGGTTTGAAGGTGAATTTTTCTAAGAGTCAGTTGGTTGGGGTAAAAATTCATGCTTCTTGGTTGTCTGAGGTGGTCTTGGTTTTGAATTGTAAGGTTGGGTCTATTCCTTTTGTGTATCTGGGGCTGCCTATTGGGGAAATCCGTGAAGGTTGGCTTTTTGGGAACCGCTTCTGTACCGAATCAAGTCTAGATTATCGAGCTGGAATTCCAAACATCTATCCTTCGGTGGTCGCCTGGTCTTATTGAAATCTGTCATGTCATCTCTGTCTGTTTATGCGCTTTCTTTCTTCAAAGCTCCTTCAGGTGTAAGGAGGTTGGTGGTTTGGGGGTAAGGAGAATTAGGGAGTTCAATGTGGCGTAACTTGGGAAGTGATGTTGGCGGATGTTAGTGGAGCGGGATAGTTTGTGGTTTAAGGTGTTGTCGGCTAGGTATGGTTTGGTAGATGGGAGATTGAGGGGTGGGGGCCGCAAAGCATCCAATTGGTGGCATGACTTAGAGGTCTTGAGTAGGGAGGATTAGTTTACGGACAACGTAGACCGTGTTGTTGGGAATGGGGTCAATACGTTTTTTTGGTCGAATGTTTGGGTTAGTGACGTGTCGTTTCGTGTTAGGTTTCCTAGACTATTTGACCTGTCGATGTTTAAGGAGGCATCAGTGGCGGAAATGTGTCAGTTAGGTTGGGGGAAGGCGGCCAGGTGTGGAGGTGGAGGAGGAGTCTGTTTGTGTGGGAGGAGGAGTTGGTGGGAGAACTTAAATTATTACTTCACAGTGTGGCTTTGCAGGTTGATAAAGAGGACAAGTGGCTTTGGAAACTAGAAACATCTCATGTTTATTCAGTTCGTAGCGCATACAAATTGCTTACTGTTCAACCTCCAGCTGTTAGTGTGGTGTCTGTTCCTCTCTTTGTAATAAAGACGTCCCACTGAAGGTTGTGTTGTTTGCTTGGCGTCTGTTTCGTGACAGGTACCAACGAAGAATAATCTTCTTCGCCGTGGGGTGATTTATGTCGATGCCATATCGCGTGCTGCTGGATGTGGTCTTGAGGAGTCTTCTGAACACTTATTTTTACATTGTAATATATTCAATGCGATTTGGCACAATATTTATAAGTGGCTGAATGTGTCGTCAGTCTTTCCCTTTGCTGTGGGGGATCATTTTATTCAGTTTATAGCTCTTGGTGGTCTTGCAAAGATGTGTCAATCCATTTTACAGGTTCTTTGGTTTGCAACATCATGGGAGATATGGAAAGAAAGAAACAATAGGCTCTTCAACGGTAAACAATGCTCAACTTTGCAGGTGGTTGATAAAATTAAGGCGCAGTCTTTTTTGTGGTTGAAAGCGAAGTTTCCTTCACTTCACCTCAACTATCATGGCTGGTGGCTTTCACCCTTCACTATTTTGGGCTTTGGATAATTTTTTGTCTATTTGTTTCTGTCGCCGTTTCAGTTTGGTGACCTTTGTAAATATTGTATAAACTTTGTTTCTCCTGGCATGTCTTATGCTAGGAAGGACTTTTTGTCGTGGTAATATATTTCATTTTAGCCTCTTCAAAAAAAAAAAAAGAATTAGGGGATCTTAGCAGTGAAGTTACATAAGCCTCTTTGAAAGAAGAACAAGAGGGTAACTATGTATTTGGCTCTCTTAGTTATATTCCTTCCGTTTTACAATACATGTCTCAATCAATCATTTCACATATGAAAAGACGTAACTTTGACTATATATTTAATTATCTAGAGTGAAACATAATAAAAAATTGATATTTTGAAAAAAAATTATTCATTGAGACAAATCGAACAAAATCTTAAATTTTAACATTTGTATTTATAAATTAGTTAAAAACTATGTTCAAAGCAAATTATGTAAATAATACACATTGTCAAAATAAACATGTAATATGAAATGGAAGGAGTACATTCCATGACTCTCTCCCCTAGCGTTTTTTTTTTTTTTTTTAAGGAATCCACTTGCATATTCTTTTTTTAAGAAAATATCGGAAGTTCATGATTTTTTTTTCTCTGAATCTGTAATTTATTTTTTGGTACATAAATCTGTATATATTTACTCCATTAATTTTTTTTTTAAGGAATATTTACTCCATTAATTAAGAACCGGCAAGTACGCAATAAAATAAAGTCCCGATCAATTCTGCACGTTTTTTTTGGTGTTCCAATTCTGCATGTGTTAATCTAACTTAATAAGGAAAACAAATCAATAGGAGTTATATATTACAGTAATGCTAAACGGTGCGACATATATATGCACAAAGTGAGCACGAACAGTTAAAACATGTGGTTTCTAAAGAAAGAATTGGTGCAGGTTTATGAATTGTGTTTAGCATGTGTATTTCTTATATTAAAATCAAAATATCAAACAAAAATATAATATCCCACATCCAAGATTTCCACTCGACATCTTATCTTCTTTTAAGACTGCACTTTAGGTTACTAGACACCACCATCACCTCACCGCTTCAACAAGTGCCACTATCACTTTTTTTTGTTGAGATTATCTTTCAGTCTCGTATTAAGCACTCTTAGATAAAACAAATTAAAAAAATAAATACAAGAGAGAATGGAATATAGGTGTGTATTGTGCGTCGTGCGTTACACGCGAATTGTGTTTCGCACACTTAAGCATTGTTGGGATACAGTAATGCTAAACGGTGCGACATATATATGCACGAAGTGAGCACGAACAGTTAAAACATGTGGTTTCTAAAGAAAGAATTGGTGCAGGTTTATGAATTGTGTTTAGCCTGTGTATTTCTTATATTAAAATCAAAATATCAAACAAAAATATAATATCCCACATCCAAGATTTCCACTCGACATCTTATCTTCTTTTAAGACTGCACTTTGGGTTAGTAGACACCACCATCACCTCACCGCTTCAGCAAGTGCCACTGTCACTTTTTTTTGTTGAGATTATCTTTCAGTCTAGTATTAAGCACTCTTAGATAAAACAAATTAAAAAAAATAAATACAAGAGAGAATGGAATATAGGTGTGTATTGTGCGTCGTGCGTTACACGCAAATTGTGTTTCGCACACTTAAGCATTGTTGGGATATTGTCATTGATTGTTTATCAATAATCTTAAATATAGTTTACAATTAAATAACATATTTTTTTTTAGGGAAAATAACATTTATTTATCAATTAGTAGTTATGGTTTTTTTTAGGGGTAGTAGTAGTTGCGATTGTGTGTGATCAAATTAAATTAAATATGGTAAAAAAAATTAAATATTAAATTTTGTCATTGCGCTTGTTTAACTTTAAGGGATAATCATAACCCACTTGGGTTGGCCTAGTGGTATTGGCTTGGAACCTGGGAGTGTGCTCCTCTTCAAGGTCTCAGGTTCAATTCTCTCTGGTGCCAATTTAAGGGGGTTAGTTTACCTTCTTCAAAAAAAAAAAAACTTTAAGGGATAATCAAGTATTTAACTAATGTTGGCCAAATAAAGGAATGATATCATTGACAACTCTACAAATAGACTCTTGTAAAAAAAAGGTCACTTATTTCACTCAATTCAGAATCAATTTAGGATTAATTATTGATTAGCCTTTTATTATAATTAATTAATTAATATCATAATTAACAATATTAATTACGTTACCAGCTCATATGAATATAAATATATAGGTCTCATTTGACACACAAAGATCAATTGTCACACTCTCTAAAAAAACAATTAGGGTTCGTTATTCGATTTTTGTGCCTCTCTGTGGTTCCAAGTTACTATTTGCGATCATTAGCCACGAGTTCAGGTATTTCTATTCTCTCTATGATAAATCAACATATCTTAGATAATAAGGTCTATCGTTATAATTATGGGCCTTGTGTTACTTGAACTTACGTCATGCATTAATTTACATAGGAGAGGAATTAGGGTTTTATTATGGATGAAAACCCTAAGCGGACTGTTGTCCTTGGCGAAAATTGTTGACGGCTAATGATTTTATTTTCATAACATGATTCTATTGAATGTTTCTTGTTTTGTCTTTTTTTTATGTGTCTTATCAACTCTAAACTATTGATGTTTGATTTTATTTTCTGTTGAATAAAAATAATTTGGCGACATTCAAGAAGTAACATTTTAGTTGTTTATATGAGGTTCAAGTATTTAGACATGTAAGCAAGATGAGAAAGCTTCCGGTACTAATTAAAATTCATACATCCATATATGGCCGTGATAAACAAGTGAAAAATATTCCGAAAAAATGAGATCAACCTCTGCATATAATGCTATTTTTTTTTTGTTGAGGGATAATGCTATCTTTGTTGTCACTTATTTACAGTGTGGGCATTAATAAATAAATATAAATTTGCAATTCTACACTCAATAGTTTTGAGTGTTGGAGGGGAGTCGTTGGGTTTGTTGTATCTCTCAATTGGGTTCGTGAATTGCAATTAGAAAATCACTAGAAAAGCAAAATTAGAGAGAAAAATTAGTGACGGAAAAAATAAAATATCTCACAAATTTTTTGACCGTAAAATTTAGTGACAGAATTAGAAAGAGATTTCATGTTTTCCCGTACAAATTTCCCTCACTAATTTTTGCTTCTTTAGCGGGGAATGTAGGCTTTCCTCTCTAAAATAATTATTGATTATTTTCATAGGGGTGATGTAATGTAGAGGTTAATTGAAGACGTGAAAATGATTTACTTCACCCATTTAATACCTAGCTTTAATACCTTCGTTTAATTATCAACATGCATCAAATATCAATCATATTGCCATGAATGAAGTGTTGTAAGCATCTTCTAGCCAAAAAAATAATTTTGAAAAACATGCATTGTTCACCTTTGAATAACAAAAAAAAAATTAACACCAACCGATTAACTTAGTATTACATTTTAGCTTTAATTGTGTTAGCTTAATTAGCATGTTTACATTTTTTTTTTACTTATTACCTCTCACATGTCTTGTATCTTTTATTTTGTTTTTCCTTGGCATGGTACCAGGTAGTAGAACTGGTGATAGAGAATGCAGCTGCACAATAACAAGTCCAATTTGATTCTGCGTTTTCACCACCGTGATCACATCCATCATCATTGTATTACTCTTGAGTTTGTTCCATTCTGCACCGAAGTTTGAAGTTGATTCGGCTTCCCTCGAGTCATTCAATTTTAATGGTTCTATGCTCACTGCTGAAATGAACATTATACTTATCATTTCAAATACCAACTTATTGCATGGCGTTAGTTACGACGCCATTTCTGCTAGTATTAATTATAGCAATGATCATCCCAAAGACCTTCTTGCCACCGGTGTTATAGCATCGTTCTCCCAAGGATAAACTTGTGCCGGCTGAGATTGCTGCAGGTTACTCTCGTGGCGCGGTTAACTTTCGCGTTGTGCTGTCCACTTCGATCAAGTTTAATGGTATGCTCCATTTCCATCAAGCTCTAAAAGTTGTTTGTGACCCTCTTAGCTTTGTGCGTTCTTCAGGAACTTCAAATTGGGTGTTATTGCAAGGTTTAAAATGTTACTAGCAGTGACTGATTAATTTATATAATTAAGTACTAGTCTATATAGGAGAGTGTTTCCTATATTGTTGTTTTTAATTTTAGGGTTTGCTATATTATTGTTTTTGATTTTAGGGTATTCCTCTAGATATTAAGAATATATCATCACTATTCAGTGTTGAGTAATTTTATTTTGGATTTAATTTATGATAATATATCATTACGTTGTTTACTTATCATTATTTTTTTATTTTATGTTTGGTGCCCTTTCAACAATATATGTATTTTTTTTTTTTTAACAAATCAAAATGGAATATATTGCTCAAACGCAAAATGGTTTACCCCGCATAAGGTGTGTTAAAAGTGATGAATCACACATTATTTGTTACAAATACAAGACACCTAACAGAAGGTTGCCGCCACCAACAGAAACAAAATAATAAAATTACATGACATCCATATAGTGTAGTGGGTGTCTCCACCAATCATGAAAACTAAAAGCTATCGGAATGCGATTCGAAGAGATCCATAAAAAGGAATTAAGCTTCACTTTTTCAAGAATGCTTTGGGGATCTATTACTGCATTTTTGAAGACACGGTTATTACGATCCTTCCAAATTGCCAAGTAGAAGCGAGCCAAATCACCTTGAAATAAGTATAAGAAGATCTCGGCATACCCGCCAAATTACTAAACTGTAAAAAATGGTCAGTATGCAATACTGGAGAAACATAAGAAATGCCAAGCCAATTACAAATTAAGTATCAAACACTCTCAGAAAGGTTGCAGCCAAGGAAAAGATGATCTGCCGTCTCAATGTTTCCACACCCACCGACACGCAGGTTATCGTTAGGTTGGAGAACATGTCTTCTCACCAAATTTACTCTTGTTGGAACTCTGTCTTGAAGTAGTCGCCATGCAAAGAGAGAAACTTTAGAAGGAACTAGCTTATGTCAAACATTGTTATAAAAGCCATCCACCACCGGTTCTTCATAAGATGTTAGGAAACGATATGTCCCATGTACCGAATAACAGTGAATAGGATCAAGAAGCCACCTCCAATAGTCTTGCATATGATCCTGTAAAACAACATTACTTAATGAAGCACTGCACTCCCTGACACTCTCTTCCTCCCATGCCAACAAGCGTCTCCGCCAACCCTACGCCCCACCACCATCCTCCCACCCCAAATTTGCCCTATCTGCCACCAGATACTATGTATTTCTTTCATTTATTTCATACTATCCATCCTAGCTAGACATGTAAAACATTGAGATTGATATTGTTTTCTTCTTACCGGTAATGTCATATATTTGAAAATAATTATAATTAAAACCCCACAAGTAGTCGCGATATTAATGAGAGAAAGGAAGAGGTGGACCGTGGAAGTAAAGGAAAATCTTCTAACTTATTTGCAAGTGTATTTTCAAATAGGATAACATAAAAATAAATGGGTTAAATATGTTTTTGGACTCTATAAAATTGGAACCTTTTATGTTTAGTCCTTACTTAATTTTAATAGTTCTTTTAGTCCCTCAGAAATTTTTTTGTACTCAGTATTAGTCCCTGCTCAATTCAAATTTGTTTAATTTATGCGTAAGCTCTTGAGTTTTTCAACAACTTTTTGCATACATGTTAAGAACATTACTGAAAGATCCTCCGCAAAAAATTGCCGCAAAATTTGATTTATACGTCCAGATTTTGTTAGTTTTATCTTTTAACTTTTATCATTTAAAAAAATTCATATTTAATTCCTTTCAAGTTAAAAAATTCTAAATTTTAGTAAATGAACCTTTTATAGTTGTTCTAAACTTGTCTCACAAAAATCGTTCAAAAATTTAAGAGTTTAAGGATAATTAAACAAACTTTGTTTTAGCAGGGACTAAAATTAGAAGTAATTATTTTTTTTGTAAGGACTAAAAAACCTATTAAAATTAAGTAAATACTAAGCTTAGAAATTCTCAATTTTATTGGGACCAATAACACATTTAACCCAAGATAAATATACCAAATAATTACTTTGACTTAAGTTTCACTTAATTAGGGGTAATTTCCTAAAAAAAATATATTAACATATGTGAAAGTTTTACTCCAAAGTTCTCTCTCTAAAATACACATGTTAGTATACCAAAGATAAAATTTATGTATTATAAATTATGTCAATTTATTTATCAAAATTTTAAAAATCATTTATTCGCAATGAATATTTACTATTTGTCAAATCCTTAATACATGCCTTGGGGGCACATATTAACATGATATATATATATTTTTTATATAAATCCTCCAGATTAGGTGTTTAATTTTGGTCTAGGAAGAAAAATAACTTATTGCAATTGGGGTTTACTCTCCCTTCTTATTCCCTTTATCTCCAAAGCCATCCCCTTTCAACTTCAAGACAAAACCTTGGGTGTGTTTACAATCTGTTTTTGTTTGGAGGGAGAGTTTAGGAGGATCAACTTTATATTTTGACATATATTTAATTTGATTTGATATTTAAAAAAAAAATGAAAGAATAACATCAGATTATATGGTCATATATGTTGTTATTTCAAAAATTTAAAATGTCAAATATATGAATATATTAAGCCCTCCAAAACATTGTCCTCCTAAACCTTTCAAAATTGAACTCGCAAATACACCCTAAATGCTCTATAAAACGACACATTTTAGTTATTAAGGATCCTTATTCCTTAGCTAAAGAAATGTGGCCTTTCAATTATAAGCCAGCAGTGAAATAAAAATATGCCTCATTAATTTTCCAAGCAATTGAAATAATTTGGTTTAATTGCATGTTTGGTCCTTATGTTTAATTTATGTTTTAAGTTAGTCCATTATATTTTAAAAGTTTCAAGTTGATCCAAAATGTTACCCACGTTGAAATAAGTTAGCTCTTCCGTCATTTGACCATTCGAATTTGACATGTGGTTATCGGACTGCACATGCGAACATACACTTAATAAATAAATTATTAAAAATGCCATATAATCAGTTTAAAAAATGAACAACATTTTCATCATATTCATCACTCCCTTAATCTTAATCTTCATCTTCAACCTAACATTTTTCCAATCATCTTATACTCCGAAAAAACTTCATGCATTCTAGAATATAAAATCTGGAACACCTCAGTTTCATTTTGGACGGCATTTCATCAAAGGTTTGGCCGGTTAGTGTAGTTTGAATGCATTTTTTGACAGTTTTGAATGTGGAACACATTTTATTTGACTGTACTTGAGACCTATGACTGATTTAAGGCTATAAAAAGGGTTCGAAAAACTCTAATTTCCTTCATTCTTCTTCACCTCATTTCTTACATTTTCTTCAATTTTTTCAAGTTTTTTAGGTGTATTTGTGGTTTCATGGTCATTGTTGACCTTTGATACGACCCCTGCAATTGCATTTCATACGACCACTGCAATTGCATTGCAGCTTATGTGGGGATCGTATAACGGTCAACAGAGACCCTTGACATCAAAGAAAGACACAAAATATTCATATCGATTGTTTCCAGATTTTATTTTCCGAAAACATTAACAATAAGGTTCGGATTATATTTTCCGGACCAAGGGTATTTTTGGAAATTTTGCAGGGCGCGGGAGAACACAGTAGGGTGGGAAACCTCAAACCCAAATTTATTCATAAAATTTGCAAAACAAGGTTCCAATTTACAACCCAAAAATTCATCCAAATAACTCATCCCGCCTTCATCCAAATATGCCAGAAATTCATAACTCTTCCATTATATTTTTTGATGAGAATGATAATGAAAGAGGTAAGAATGATGATACAAGAGGGAAGAAATATTGAAGAAAAATGAAGTTGTTGGGTTGGTGAATTGTAGATGATTAGGGTTAAGAAGGATGACAGGTTGTTGAGTTGTTGCTCTTTGTGGGAGGTTGTTGGGTTATTGTTGCTACAATTTTATGAAGATGAAAGATGTTGATTAATGTTATTAAAGATGACAACCACACGTACAATCGGTTAGCCGCATGCCACATTCAAACAACCAAGTAACGGAAGGGACTCACTTATTCCAACATGGGTAACGTTTTAGATCAACTTGAAACTTTTAAATTATAAGAGAGCAACTTGAAACCTAAAATAAACAAAAGGTACCAAACATGCAATTAAGGCCATATTAAGATAAACAACTTATTTGCAAGTTATATCACAAATGCTTATCATGATAAACACTTATGTATAAGATTACATAAACTATTTTTATAGTAAGTGATAAAATAAAGTTAACTCTTTTATAGTATATGCTACAAGTTATTTTCATAAGCAATGTTGAAGAACTTATGAAAACAAGCTGGAAAAAGCTTATGAAAAATGTCATAAGCTGGTTTTAAAAGTTCTCTCAAGTAGTCTCATAAAACTTATGCCAGTAGATAAGCTCCAATAAGTCAATTCAAACAGACTCTTAATCATGTCTTGTCCATGGTATGGATCAAGAGAAACATCTGGACTATATCAAAATCCAAACAATACCCTGAAATTTTAAAAGAAAAAACCATCCAAAAGCCATAAGCATATATTAATCTAGGAGTATAATGTAAACCCAAATCCCAGTCTTAAATCCTTGGAGTATATTGCTCCTAAAACACATTTGGAATACTTAATAAAAGGAGGAAACTGGATCAATAACAACAATTAACTTTAACACAAAGTTGCACTCCCAACAAACGGGATCATGAAACCTCCCAGTGAATGCACATATATGTTGTGTAGCATATGAAAAACCTTAAATTCATCTGTATGAATCAGCACGCTTTGGTTTGCTTTGAACAACAGCCTCAATCTTCTCCATCACAGCAGGAGTTAGTAGTTTAATGACTTCAATAGCCTTCATATTCTCTTGAATCTAAGCAAAGCAAAACAGAAATGATAAGACAATTTAGAATGACAATTTCCACTCTTGCAAGCAAGTTATGTCTCAAATTAAGCATAGGAAAATTCTTGCAGGAAGTTATTCCACAAATTAAGATAAAAGTTAACATATAAATGGACACGTATATCTAAGTTTTTATTTTTTTTATTCTTTGGTCTAAACTTGGCATAATCTGAGGTGAATCAGGTAACGGATATAAGAGGGCAAAACTTTCCCGGGGCTTAATTTTTTATTAACAAAACTTGACTTCTAACATGAGAATTTACTTAAGGAAAAATCAAACTTGCCACTTAAACCAACATATATCGGTTCAATCCCTTCAATATGACGACTGTTGAGCTATTGACAATGCTTCTTCGAAGGATTGAACCAAGTGGCCTAACCGAATCAAGTGGCGGACTGGAACAGGTTACTTTCAATCCAGTAACTCAAGAACCACGGAGGAATATGGTAGAGAAGGAAAGATAAAAGAAAGTATGTGATATAAGGACGGCAGAAGGTAATTACTGGGTGGAAATCGTTATGTTTAACACCCTTTCTCTCTTTAGTACTCACTCGAATGCATGTCCTTTGTCTTCTATTTTGCTGCAACTTTTCAACCTTTTTAATATTTGTTAAATTCTTTAAATGGGTCTCCATCCATAATTGGTTGTAATTTCAGTTTCGATTGTACTGTTTCAATGACTACAATACTACATATCAGTATTTTGCCTCATTCTACAAGCGGTCAGTACCCTTATATAGAGTTTGTCTAATTTTTGTTTCCATTCTTTGTTTTAATTTCTTGTGCGTACCTTTAATAACGAAAACGTCACTTTGTTTTCATTTTATTTTTTGTTGTCAAAGATTTGTACGAGAAACAATGAAACCAGAAAATGGAAACAAAAACCAAAAAGGCCCCTAATTCTCAGTATTTATTAGTTTCGTTCACTTCTATTTGAAAAGTTTTCATGCCATACGGAAAAAAATGAACATTTCCAAATACTGCACACTGGTAATATGTGAATAGTACTTTCTAATTTGTATATTAATGCCACATGTAACAGAGAGTTCGAGTTATCTCATGCCAATGCTAGAGATAATTAACTTACATTCTCCAGCTGCTACAAGTATTTCTTGCTAAATGCATAATGTATCAAGAATGTATGATGTAATAAATAGAAACACAAAATTGTTTTCAATACCTAAATGATGTCCTTGTAAAAAGGTCTTGATAATGCGAAAACTAACCTGAGACTCTTTTGTAGCGCCACAGATAACTGACGATACATTAGGATTAGCAGCACACCACGCAATTGAGAGTTGTGCTAATGGCACACCTAGTTCATCTGCTATTGGCTTCAGACTATCAACCTTTTTGAGCACATCATCAACCAGTGATCGAGATGCAAGATTCTACAACACACGAGGAAAAGCGGGAAAAGAAATAATTGCTCAGTGATCTAAACAAAAGAGGCCAAAACAATTCTATTTCTATCCATCATATAACAATGATGTCAGAACCTATGTCAATTTAGAAGGTAATCAATCATTACTGTTATGGTGCTGATATGTCTAAATTTTGGGCTAAATTAGTTCATGTATTCTTCTTCAACGCTTCAAATTTCAAATTGATCACCAACTCAATAAACACTAATTAGTACCCCTCACATATTGTGATCTCTATCCCAGTTAACGACCCAAAATAGTTCTAATGTTATTCATCTCTTTGAATTTATGCATAGTTCTAGTCGTCGAAAAAGACTGAAATTGGCCTAACTCTTCATAAACCCAAATCCTTCCATCTTCTATCATGCTCTCATAAACTACATTTAAATTTGGTGACACAATTCATTTTAAATTACAAAATGCCATCATAAGAAACAGTAAAGAAAGACATGGAAATTTATTTAAAAAGAAAACTAAAAAAGGCCTTAAATTTTTTATTACCTTATAATTTTCCAAAGCAAAACGGCTGTCTGGGGGAATAACTCCTTTCTTGTATTTTCCAGTAAGGACTCCAGACGCAAGTGGACTCCAAGTAGTGAGACCAATTCCATAACTAGAATACAGGGGAAGATACTCAGACTCAACCTGCAACACACATTTACGCACTCAAATCAAATCAACACAAATATCCAATTAAAATGAAAAGACGCGTACATTTATATCAATGATATCATAAAAGCATATAGTAACCAATTGGCTCAACCGGTTAATGAGATTTAGTGAAGGATAGATTTTGGCTGAAACAATCATCAGCCAAACTTTACTTACCTCCCAGCCAAACTCCAAATTACGAGGGCTTCTTTTCCATCATAATCAGAAGGTTAAAACCAATAGGAAAATATAACCATATAACAATATTATCCATATCATCCATCATTAGTGGAAACTAAAAAATAGCTACCACTTTGCACCACCAACTCAGAGGGTTAAAACCAAAATTTTAAGAGGAAAATATAAGCATATCGCAATATTATCCACATATATATATAGTGGAAACTAAAACATAGCTACCACTTTGCACCACCAACAACGGATTTATCCAAGTGGTAAGGGATTTATACCCCTTAAGCAAGTGATCAGTGGTTAGATCTCTAACGCTTGCGAATGCAAAAAAATTCAGTCGGGATGGGAAAACCCACCATGTGTGCCCAACAGGTTCTCCGATAGAGATTAATCAACACTACACGGCGGTGGAAACTTCGTACATATAAGATGTAACAAAAAAAAAGAACTACCAACTTTGATCGAACGTCTTTCATATACAAGCTTACCCTTTTTTTGAAGAAATACAAATTTACCCTTAACAATAGTTCCTTTTTAAATTTAAATTTCTTTCAAAACATACTTCATAGATATTGCAATTTAAATTTGGAAAACTTTTTTTTTATCAATAGAATCAAAAGGGTTTACAATAGTCATATACATTGCACACCAACCACTAAACTCTTCTAGCTTAAATCTAATATTCTTGCTTATACATTGCACACCAATAGTCATATACATTGCACACCAATAGTCATATACATTGCACACCATTACCAACCACTAAACATTTCACTAGAATCAAAGTCCCATGTTCGAACCCAAAGTCTCAAACTCGAACATACAATATAACATCGTTAAGTGTTATGGAGAGTTTGCCACGCATTTTAGTTGTACATGACTCGAGGGATTAGTCTATGCAGTTGAGTTGCACGTGGAGGATACACCCGATTTTCAACAAAAAATAAAAAATACACATTACATACCAACCACTAAACTAAAACAAGAAGATTAAATTTAACAACAAAAAACAAGCAAACTAAATTAATGTTTGGAGAAACAACTTATTTGCAGCTTATAGCACAAGCGCTTATCATGATAAGTGTTTGTGCATAAGCTTACATAAGTCAACCGAACATACCTTAAGGGTCCGTTTAATTGGCTTAATTTTTAGCTTATTAAAATTAGATTATGTAAGCAGACAAGGTTTTATGTTAATTCATGCTGTCTCACTAACAAAAATTGTATCTTCATAAGCTGTCTTTTCATGAACTATCTTAAACTATTTGACAAAACTATCTTGACAAACTTATGAACAATACATAAAAGCTTATTTATTTGTATAAGTTCATCCAAATAGGCCCTAAATCCAACATTATTATGCTAAAAATGGTTTGAATTTACCTTGTGCCTGTTCAAGAGGTTATACTCAGGCTGTTCAACAACCGGTCCAACCAAATCCAACCTATTAGCAACAGCCCAAGCTTCAGTAATCTGCTGACTAGACCACTCACTAGTCCCCCAATAAAAAGCCCAACCTTGATCAATAACAAAATTCATTGCTCTTACAGTCTCCTCAATCGGAGTACAAACATCCGGCCTATGACAATACACAACATCAACATACTCCATCCCCAGTCTCTTCAACGACGCTTTCGTACCTTCCACAATATGCTTCCTTGACAGCCCCTTATCATTCGGTCCTTGTCCTCCCCAGAAGATCTTTGTCGAAACAACGATATCCGACCGTTTCCAGTCCAGTTGTTTGATTGCTTGTCCCATGATCTCCTCTGCGCGACCGTTGGCGTAGACTTCTGCGTTGTCGAAGAAGTTTACGCCGTGGTCGCGGCAGCATTGGAGAAGAGATTTTGCTTCTTTAACGTCGAGCTGGTTTCCGAAACTTACCCATGCTCCGTAGGAGAGTTGGCTGACTTTTAGACCTGACCGGCCTAAGTTGTTGTATTGCATCTTGATGAAATCAGTGGGTGATGAGAGGATGAAAGAGTTATGAATGTGTAGAGGTGTTTTTGGTGAGGATTACAACGTTTGTGTGTGTGTGTGTGTACTTGATGGATCTAGAAGTGTGATTAATTAAAGGTACTAGATGTGTGTACTTTATAAATTAAGGAATATATACAAAATGGAAATTAATAAAGATTTTCACGTGTCAGAAGAGAAATAATAGGAAAGGAATCCGATTCCGTGATGTAGTTGCCCTTTGCCTATACAACACTTTATTTATTGCATTTTAATCATCTACTATAATTTTTGTAAGAAGTTAAAATGAAATATATTACCGACCAATAAGTGATTTACTTAATATAAGGTGTGCTAAAGCAAACCATTATAGTTGTACATAATTAGAAAATTGAAATTGAAAAGCGCGCCAGCCAATTGATAACAGTTGATATATATGTAATTTATTACATATGTAACAACAGTTATCAAACATTCTCAACCACTTGAGTTATGTTGTATTGATACTCTAATGGAAAATTAGTATTCTCCTTCTCAAATACAAAACTGGAATTCTCCTCCTCCTCTAATGGAGAATTGGTCCTTCTCCTTTGAATGTTTTCCGTTTGACCAATTTTCATTCCTTCCATCTGACTAATTCTCATTCCTTCCTTCAGTTCAATTTTCATTTCTTCCTTCTCACCAATTCCCATTCTTTCCTTTCGACCAATTCACATTTGCATAAGAAGTATCGTTTACATTGTTTTCCCGAGATATATTTTGATTTTCACGAGCATCAATTGATACAATTTTAGCAAGTGTACTAATATATATCGAAGTAATAATTTAATTCGTATCCACAGGGACTGTTCTAATCTCTACTTGGCAATTTCATTAATATTCAAGATGTATGTAAATAGGGGTTGCCCTAGGCAGTTGGTTTGATTGCATAAAAAGTAAATAAATGACTGAAGAATAAAATCGGTTTTGAAATATGTTTAGAGAAAGGATTAAGTCTTTCGATTCATCTGTCCATCACTCATTAGTAATCTGCATCTAAATCATATGATTGCTATTCAAATTACGACAATTAACAAAATAGCTCAGGTCAATCCCTTGACTCAGAGCCCTCTTTTCTAATTATAATTCCCTAATTCCTTAGGTGAACCTATAATCATCAAAGGTTCTAAATCCATTAATTTTAGAATCACAACCTAACAACTTTCCATCCCTAGATTGTTCGTTAAATTGAACAACATAAATATGTCTGAGTTATAAGCTGGTGTCAGCAGTCATATAATCTCTAAGATCAATTATATTGGGTCAGAATCATAAAAGCATTACGCACAATTTATACTGAATAACCTGAAATAACATTCATGATAATTCAGAGTTACAAATTACATAGTAATGAGCTAGAACAAAATCATCTATGACCTAATCAATGGAAATTAGCCACTCATGATAAAAGAATTTAAACAACAAGGTTAAAAGAAATTACAAAGAGAGATGTTTTACTCATCAAATTTCCTCAACCCGTGATGCTACTCTTCTATATGCATGCTTGCGTTTTTGCTGGCTTTCCTTCCATTCCGTGCTCTCTCTCCAAAAAAACGTGAATACCTAGCTCTTGTTGTGCCAAATCGTCAATCTCCCCCTTGATATGTAGCACCCCCCTTCTTATATGCTTCCAACTTCTTAATCCTTTAATTGTTATTTACGGGTCAACTAATACAACTTGGGTCAAAGGCCCATTTGTATTTTCTAATTCCCAAGCAAGTGATGCACGTGTGGCCATATATAATTAGGCCATGATATTGTAATTTTACCATTACTATTCAACATTTCAAAGTGTCACACCTTCATAATTTAATCTAGCCATTGACCACAAAATAATAGGTACTAATACACTACTTGACTCAATAAATAAGAAAATGACAATTTATTTAAAATGACTCTAAATTAAGATAGTAAACAAATAAAAATAGA
>Ga0315914_1005408_pt1 | contig 18587 bp, 13 predicted proteins | sample MpolenodulesMG_FD_203920 | JGI IMG/M metagenome (GOLD analysis project Ga0315914, IMG submission 203920) | Medicago polymorpha root nodule microbial communities from Los Angeles, California, United States - elongated nodules | ecosystem: Host-associated > Plants > Roots > Nodule | place: USA...
TTGTAATGATTGAATGATATTAATAAAACGAGAGTTATATTTATTAATTTTGTTTTTTATTTGTAATTATATTTGCATTTATTTTATGTTTATGATTATGTATTGAATAAATAAAATTGAATTTATTTTCTAATTTTGTATTTAATGAATAAATAAATTAGAATAAATATTGAATTAGAATAAAATCAAATTTATTTTCTAATTTTGAATTTATTTTAAGTGCTTAAATAAATTAGAATTTATTTTCTAATTTCGAATTTATTTTAAATGCATAAATAAATTAGAATATAGCAAATAAATAATTTAGAATAAAGTGAACAAATAATTTAGAAAATAAATAATTTAGAATAAAGTGAACAAATAATTTGGAATAAAGTAAATAAAATAATTTAGAATAAAGTAAATAAAATAATTTGAAAATAGTAAATAAATTAAAAAAAAGTCACTGTGCGCCACTTAACTAACGCCACGTAACTTAACTTGCACATTGTTTTACACTTGCGCAAATGCATTTTGGGCATGGCTGCAGGGCGCGAGTGTTTTGTGCTGAGGGAAGAGCAAAAATTGTTTTTTGGATCATACAAGAGAGGCCCAAACCAACTTCTAACCTTCACAAGAAGTAAATTGTTTTTCTGACTTCCAGAAGTTCCTGATAACACATGGAAATGACCGAAGTTCCTGATAACACATGGAAATGAGCGGTCATTTCCATGTGTTATCAGGAACTTCTGGAAGTCAGAAAAACAAAAGTCTCACAAGAATATGGGCAGAGCAAACTATGCTAGAGTTAGCTATGCCTGGAAGCAGGATAAGGCTTTCAGAGTGTTGGTTTAGACATATAAATTCCAAGTTTCAACAGAATTTGCATGAAGCAATTCATTTGTGACAGAATTTTCTATCAATGAAATTATTTTTCTCTCAATTCATTCACCTTTAACAAACACATACATGACAGCCCAGAAATAACTTTAAGAGAGAAGTGTATGATCCCAGCCTCAATAACATATGACATTAACTTATAGAGTAGTAAATAAGAGTAGTTACAATAACATGAAAGAATAACAATTTGAGCACCAGATAAAATTTATGAGTTCCCAGTCTAACAATATTTAATTTTCACTTCTTGAACTTTTCAATCATGCTAATAGCAAAACTTCACTAATCACTACAAATAAGATATGCTATATTATACTAAGGAATACAGAATACAGATTTGGACATAACAAGTGGTGAGCATGGAATTCTCAGCACGGATAATAATGCTATCAAAGATTTAAATTACAATGCTACATGACACAGAAAGACTTCCCACAAAAAAAATATGTCACAGAAAGGCTATAATGTAATTGGAAGTTAAGGAACTGCTCCTACAGTTTTTCACAATATATGTAAATGATACGCCAATGTTTTTTCCATACTATCAAACTGATGAAAAAAACTGAAATTCCAGACACCTATAACATTAACAACTAGTACCAACTCATAGCATGTTTGTGTATCCACTCAAAACCATGCCAGACTCACATTCACATAGACGCACTAGCAAGAAATTTCCGCTATTATGTTTTTCATTTTGGAACGTGTGTAACTCCTAATAAACAGATAGACAAACACACTACCAAAATCCAATGTATTAAATTCAAAATTACATGTAATCTCCAAGCTATAGGAATTTGTACGATAACATATGACATTAACTTTCACGGTCTATTGATTTCTATTTAATACTAGTCTGGAAAAGGACATCAAGTCTGGACCCTTCATTAGCACTGATATCTGGTTGTTAAATAAAATTTGCTGATTCAAAAAAAAAACAAAAAACAAAGACTATCCGTAAACAACTGCTTGCTGTCACCATGATTTAAACTAGCCCCCTTACCTTCAGAATATGTGATTAATTCTCCAAGGACCTCTTTAACCTCCCCAGGAAGCGGAGTATCTCAGAAATTCTTAGGTGAAGTCGAACATAACACGTCACCTTTAAAAGCAACCAATTAAAAATTTACAACTAATTAAATGAATATAAAAAATAAAATAAAATATGAAAATTAGAATACATAAAATCATAAGTCATAACCACTGCCACACGACACAATTGAACCTCCTTCATTCATCCTCTTTTCTTTTTCTTTTTTTGTCCAGATTTTTCTCCATGAGTTTCTCAATTCATCAACCGTTTTTTTTCAATGGTCTTTGGTTACATAGATTTCCTGCGATAGAAAGTATTGTCGGTCCTTACTGCAAATCATAAATTCATAATAGTATACAACTCTTAAAACAAAAATAAAAAAGTTGTTACTAAATAGAAAAGATGAGTGCATCATCATGCAAAAAAATTCTGGAGCAAATAGGGACTCATGTACAAACAATCGATGAACAGAGAAAACCCTGGAGGAAGATGGAGGTTTAGTGGTAGTGTTAGGCGGTTTTGATTTCCTGTATTTCCATTTTATTTTATTTTTTTATATTCATTTAATTAGTTGTAATTTTTTAATTGGTTGTTTTTAAAAGTGACGTGTTATGTTCGACTACTGCCACAATGGTTTTAAACTTACCAGTCTGGCAAATAGTCAAGCAAAGGATATGGTATTCTTTTTGCTAGCAGTTGCATTAACCTTTTTAATGAGACAAGACTGATGGTTAGTAGCCACTTTGATATGAAGGACCTTGGTGATGCTTCAGTTGTTTTAGGCATTCCAATTTTTCGTGATATGACACCTGGTGTTCTAAGATTGTCTCAAAAGGGATATATTGAAAAAAAATCCTTAAGCGATTTAATATGCATTCTTGATCCCCCATGCATTGCGGCTATTAAGATAGGCCGGCAATACACTCTCTAAATCTCAATGTCCTCAAAATGATAAAGAAACTACTAAAAGGGAAAAAGTCCCATATGCTTCCGTTGTTGGTGGTTTAATTGATTCTCAAGTTTGCACTCGTCCATATATTACTTTTGTAGTTAATTTATTAGAGAGATATTTGAGCAACCAAGGTTTGGGTCGGAAAGCGATTAAAAAGGTCATGTGATATTTGCAGGCAACCAAAGATTATATGTTGACATATAAGAAGTCGTCATTTGTTATTTTGATTCTGATTTTGTAGGCAGAATGAGCTATTTCTTAGAAGAGTGTTAAACAAACTATTATAGTAGGAACGGTGGCTACCAATTTTTTTTATTTCAAAAATCATTTTCAAGAGGTGAATTTTCAAATGGACCCACAACATTTTGACGAGAAGGGATGTAATCTGAAATATATACAAGCATGAGCCTCATAAACTTGAACTTCTTTCATGAATCTACCAACAAGTTTCTCCACAACGATGATTTTTTTCTAGAGAAAAAAAGATCATTTATTTCGTTTTGGGTTTAGAATCGTTCTTGTTTTTTTTTCCTTTCCTTCTGATGTTTAAAGAAGAAACCCAAAAAACTTGTGATCTGTTTTTTTTTTCTTATTTGAAAATAGGTTAGAGGATTAATAAGGAGGTACCTAAAACTAGATTGAAGATTCTTTAGGTAAACAAAATGGAGAAGTCGGAATCAATCATGGAAGATGATAACAAAAATTATTGGAAAAGAAAAAATGTATTCAAGTAGAATCTTGAGTGAAACTTTTATCAAGAATCATAAAGAAAAAAAAAATCAACGAAGTTTCACCAAAAATTTTCTCAAGAAATTATAGGTAATATTCCATTTTGGTAACTTATCAAGATCATGAAAACGTTTATTACATCTAAAGAGTATAATGAAACTTATATCAAGGGGTACAATGGAGGTGAGACATAGTAACTATTTAAAAATAAATAAATGTTGAACAAAGAATAGGATATGTAACCAATGACCCAATAATTGAGCCAATTATTAAATTAACATCACATATATTCTAGTTAATAATTTCTTCTTCCTTTTCTGGACTCAATAAGCTAATAATTTCTTGATAAGCTGTGTATCGAACAAGCACAATTTCTAGAACCAACGTCGCTTGCAATACATGGAGGCTGAAATTGTCCATCTTTAGACCAAATCGATCGTTTTTGGATAAATTCACAAACAAAGGTGTCAAGCATTTCAATAGTAATGTGCTTCAACACTACCACATGTGCAATATTTCCATTGCTTGCCAAATTCCATCTACGAGTAAAGTGATCATCTAGGGGTCTCTCAAAAACAACTATGTTGCTAAACTCGTTTAACATTGCACCAATTCCAGCATCACGTAGTTGATTTAGTAAGTAACGTGCCTTCATTATGCATTCATGTACTTCATTCTCAAGTCCTATTAAACCCCTTTTTTTGAGAGCATACCAAAGTAGGATTGGAGCATGCCCACTACGGCTACCTGTGATTGTAGCATCCCTTGAAGCAATATATTCAACATCTCTAGATAGTGCATTGATGTATTTCAAACGAGTTATCAAAACACCACAAGGAGATGGGCATCCCAAAAACTTATGACCTGAAATAGTTACACTGTCGATAGGTTTCTTGAAGCTAATCCTTAGAGCCTATACAATCACCAAAATAAAATTTTAGATGGTATCATAATTAGGTAATCATTGAGATCTTGAAATTGAAAAATATGAAGCCTTGTTGGAGAAAAAACATTCTACATACAATCATAGTTTTTTTATTGAACATATAATTAATTATAGTTGTCTTGTAAATTTAAAAGTTTTCATTATTTTTGATCATGTCGGGCCTGGGATCACTGAATGGTCTTATTGGTGGTGATTGAATGACCTTCAAGTCTACAACCTTCGTCAACAGACTTATTCTTGGAAAGAGAGGGTGACACATGTAAATACACTCAAATGCTCCAGTTAGTAAGCATTGTGGATTTAGGAGGTGATTTAAGGTAAAATGTATGTGTATTTGATTCAATGCCCTTGAGTTATTATTTATAGTGTAGGTTTATGGTTTTGTTCCCTATTATTTATAGTGTAGGTTTAGGGTTTTGGTATCTGAACCTTTACCTGGATAGCTATCCTCAAGGGACAACTCTTAGCAGATTAATGAGAGATATCATTGAACCCGGACTGGATGGTCCAGATTGCCCTAAGGGGCTATTATTCCACTATGGTCTAGAGGAGTGTCCATGTGGTGGTCCTTATGGACAGTTAATGGGAGGTGTCCAACCCCAATTATGGTTTGGGCCTTGACCTAAACCTAAACAGTTTCCCCAAGCTATTGGTTGAGGGAATTTAGTAATAGCTTGCCTTAGTGGCTTACAGTCCGGCCTGCCTGACCGTTTTACCATCGTTCCGACTCTCAGAACCTCAGACTTAGTGTGGTGAGCTTGGGGTCGTCGGTCCAGGTGCTTCAAGTTTGTGATATGGGCCGCCTAGTGGAGTTCTTAAACATCACCTTGGGGTACTCTACTTCGAGCTTATCCGAGATAACCATTGGATCAGATCGAGGACCCGATAACATTCATGGTGTATGACTTCCTCGGCTGCTTTCCGTACGATTATGCGAGGCCTTTACCTTTTTTCTTGAGCATGGACCAGGTAAAGATTATTAAACCATTAAAGTTGGCAGAATATTTTTATGGTCGGCGCTAGGTTTGTACCATGCACCCGCTATATGTACTATGTTAGAATTTTGCAATAAGTGTTTTGACCATCTTTATCACCTTTTGATATTTTACTCTCCCGTTACTGGGGGAATTTTTGCGCCTTTAATCAATCCTTTGACCATTTCTTCACATTTTTCCCATGCTTTTACTTTGTTACTCTCTCTCTATCTCCTCTATCTCTATCTCTCTCGCTCAAGTTTCATGGTTATAAATTGGGGGGTTTTTCCCATATGCTTTTGCTCATTTATTTTCCTTCACTTTTCTTCATTGTATTTCAAATTTTCTTTTCTCTAGTATTCTTCATAAGTTTTGAAGTAAATGGATAGTGGTGGAGCGTCGTTTCTGGTGGTGAATATGGGTCTCTATCGACTAGTCTTAGTGTTTCATTTCCCAGGTCTAGAGAACAACAAGTTAGTCAAAGGTTGCCTGTTGTGAAAATCTTCTTAAGAACATGATTAGTCTGATAGAGTCAGTGTCGTTGGTTCAAATTTGTGACAATTGAAACCTTCCGTTCTTCTACTAGGAGTCTCTATTGCCTAATGGGGTTGAAGAAATTGAGCACGACGACTTGGATTGCGAATATGGAATTGGTGTTGGATGGACATGATTCTCGAACATACTGGCGATAATTATTTCCATTCATCCTATTTGCGAGCCATTGTACTTTGGTGGAGCAAACCGATCTTTATCCCATGGCATTAGTTCTTGCCTTCCAATAGATGGGGTGGATTAGATGTTATTTCGTCAACTTTCAATTTCAACTCCTTATGTTGCCTCCCTGAACCTCACTCCAAAGGTCATACTTTAAGATGTTTTTGGCCATATCCATCCTTTGTACTCCCTTTCGGGGCCACATGTTTTGCAAATGAACATGAGAAGTGTTTATTTAGATGGCTTTAATGAGAATAGGGAAGATGAGACCAATGATTAAGATTTTTAGCTTGTGCTGTTGTGAGATCTTGATGTTAGCCTTATATATGTCTAAGAGATAGTAGTTTGTGAAGCATATTCATGTCTTCAAGGGGATCTTCAGGGAAATGTTGTTTGAACAAACCAGACAAAGAGTATAGTCGACATATCCTCTGTGATGAAGCAGAATCTCGAAGCAAGTATGAGGTGATGGCCATGCTATGTTGTTCACTAGGATAATTGATTTTTTGTATGGTATGTGGTGTATGTTCCCGGGCTTTGTTTCCTCGTTGAGGTCGGGGAGTATGTGCCAAGACATTTGTTTCTAACCATTGATAATATATATATGTATATATTTAGTTTCTAGGATCTATATCGCGGTGTGTACCCGGTATGTCTTACTTTAATAAATTTTCTTGTTATACTTAATATTATTGCATGTAGATGTATGTTTGATTTGACGCAATCTATTGTGATCTAGTCAACTCATTAAAGTCAGACCTTAGCCAAAGGTTGACTCATTTCGACCCTTTACAAAGGTGTTTCCATCCGTGGAGGTGGACTAAAAATAAGGGAGGAACCCTCAGCTTGACAATGGCTAATTGTCGAGTAAGATTCCGAGAACCATTCTCGTAGGGCCAGTGTTAAGTACCTATCCTAAAGGGATAATGTATTTAGTATCTTCAGGTATCAACTCTGGGTGACTTCCCATTGTGTGGTCGGTGACGTAAGATACTGTTAAAGGAAACAAATGAAAAAATATGAATTAAAGTGTACGACATTTCACTAAAATAGGATTTTCTTACATTGATGGCTGCTATCGTCGATTACATTTAATTGTAATACTTCTTTAGGTTTTATGTGTTCCAGGTCATGGGCACTTCCTTTCTAGAAAGAGTCTCAAGCTTGTATGCCTCTTTGCTTGTGCTAGATAAAACCTTGTTTGTGCATTTCCAACTAGGCACTAGCTTCCTTGGGCAGCGTTCTTTTGTCTGATGTCATTCCTTCTTAGAACTAGGTACCCTACGTTGAAACTGCAGGCCCCGACCGTTTTCTTATACTTAACAACCATCCTTTGCTTTCTTATGGCCTCAATGAGGGTGCCCCAATCTCGACGTTCTTCTAAGAAGTCTAATTCTTCTTTTCGCCTTTGTTTATTTTCTTCTTGGGATAACAAGAAGGTAGTTCTCCAACTAAGTTCTCAATTGTCATTGAGATAACAACTTCATATATGTAGATGAGTAGGAAAGGAGAATCTCTCGTCGACGAGTAAGGTGTGGTGTTGTATGCCCAAAGGATGTGGAGAAGTTGATTGGCCTAACCTCATTTCACCACATCTATTCTCCTTCTTAGGCCTTGAAGTAAAACCATGTTGCACATCATGCTTGTTTGTTGGTTTGAGGATGCTTAACAGAGAATAAGTGATGCTTTTCCTTTAAATCTTCCACGAGGCCTCAAAACTGCGTATCCCAAAAATTGTGTCCCAATGTTTGTGGTCAGGGATTGTGGTGCCCCGAACCTTGTCATGATGCTCATCTTAAAGAACCTTGATATGTTGCTTGTTATGAATTTGAAGAGTGGCTCAGCCTCAAGCCATTTGGTAAAATAATCCACTGCCACAATCAAATACTCCCCCCGTTTCAAAATAAGTGTCTTTTTAGCAAAAAAATTTGTTTCAAAATGAATGTCATGTTCACTTTTCAATGTAAACTTTTACAATTATGCCCTTTAATTAATGTTGTGTACACTTCTTTCAAAGTCATATCTTTCACTTTATGGGAAACACACCAATAGTTATTTGGGGTAGTTTAGTAAAATGGTTATATCTTTTGACAAATTTTTTGCATTTCTTAATATGTATGCAAAAAACTTAAATGACACTCATTTTGAAACAGAGGGAGTACTTCAAACCTCCAAGGGCCTTTGGGAAAGTTCTGAGGATGTCCATTCACCACCATGCAAACAACCAAGTGGAAGACATCACGATGAGTTTGATCGGTGGTGCCACGTGTTCCTTTGAGTCTAGATTCTTCATGGGTCAGTATTATCCGACCCTCAAAACTTTCCTTGCTAAAATTTGAGCCCCTATGTATTGTCGTCGTATCCATTCGTGGATTTCCCCAACGACATAGTTTCCTCTTCTTTTGTAAAATGTTTCAGCAAAGGATTGACAGTACTCTCCGATATTTTACTCGTCAAACAGGGAGAACTTGCATGATCGGAGTCTGAGGTAGAAGGCTTGATTTTTTTTATTCAACTATTTTGAAGAGTGGCTTTTATCTCGGGGGATGTGTTCAAACCTCACTTTCTGGAATTTCTTGGTAACCTCCGTTACGAGAAGTAAGTACTTTTGCATCGTTGTGCCCCTAGATTCATATTCCCAATTGATTTTTGGAAATCACCACTTGCAAATTGAAACCAAATAATACCTAATGGACCCATTTCTGCGACTAAGTGAAGCCTGCCTAGGCATGCTTTGTACTCATATTGCTTATTAGTGGTCAATAAATTGAATCGGAGGGATACTTGGATTGCCAGGCCCTCACTATTTTCCAAAAGGATGCATGCTCTACACCCGTTGACATTTGATGAACCAACGGTGTATATAGTTCATTTCTGGGATTGTTTTGGTTTTGTGGATGTCATATCCATCACAAAGTCTGCTAGGGCACACGACTTAAGAGACATTCTAGATTCATATCCCACGTTGAATTGTAACACTGAATATTCCTTTTGTCAAAAGATTTCTTTTTTTTTTTCCTTCCAGTCCCTCCTCATCTTCCTTGAGAGCATTCAGGCTCATATTCATGGTTGGATTTCCCTTTGTTATTGCTTTACTCCTTCTTTACCATGCTTCAATTCATGTGCTTCAAGTGTTTTTTGGAGATCTTCAATCTTGAAATCTTCCAATTCCTTTGTTTCCTCAATTGTCACAACTATATTATCAAATTGAGTTGTCAAGTTGCATAATACTTTCTCCATTATTGCTACTTCTGACATTTATTCTCCATAGTTCTTCATTTGATCGGTAAGTGTTACCAACCTTGAGATGTAATCTACAACTTTCTCACCAATCTTCATCTACATTAACTCATATTGTTTCTTCAAGGCATGAAGCTTCACTTTCTTGACCTTCGCATTACCTTTATAGAACTTCAACAGAATGTCCTAAGCTTCCTTGTAATTTGCAGCTTCTGCAATCTTCTCAAACTTCTTTGCATCAACACGTTCATGAATGAGAAATGACGCTTTGTCATCTTTCTTCTTCAACTCCTTATGCACATTTCTCAGCACACTTGTTGCGTTTACAAGAAAGGGTTCCATGCCATTGGTGACCTGTTCATACACATCATGAACTGCAAAAACCACCTTCACCTGCCTGAACAATCTTTCCCATCTTTTGCCATAAAGAACTGGAAGACTTATGTGAAAAGTACCGTTTTTGGCCATCTTCTGATCTCAGGATCTTTCTTTCTATGAAAAATTTACTTTCTTGGATTGTATAAGCTCTATGATACCACCATGTTCGGTTGAAAAGCTATACACTAATGTGAGTTGAAAAATAATTTAGAAGAAGAATGAAAGAGTATGAATTGACACCAGGTGTCAACGAATTCGTTGACACCAAATCTTAACCATCCATCTATTTTTAATCAAAGGCTCACAATTACTCATTTAAGACCTCATGAAATATCTAATTCTTGCAGAACATGTGAATCTCACTCTTTATTTCTTTTATGATAAGTCAATCAAGCTCTTTAATTATAATATTCAGTGCTGAAAAAGATTGATTTCAAACACAAACAAATCACATAGAAATTGTTTTCGGTCATTGATGTTAGTCTCTGCCACACACCCACTGATATTATTTATTGTTTGCATCTCTTATAGAAAATTAAAACATGGTGGCATCATGATAATCTATTCCCTCTTGTTAATTCCAAAATTTGATTGCAATTACAGACGAAGGTAGTGAAACTGTGATGGGCTGCGAAATTGAGAGCATCGAGGAGAACATCAATTTTTCAAAATAACTACCATGAATATTAATTTTACAAACATTAATTCTTAGCATCCATTTAGAAATCGAGAAAGAAAGCTCAATTCTCATGATGATTTGTTTGTATTTGAAATCAATCTTTTTCAGCACTAAATACTATAATTAAATAGCTTAATTGACTTACCATAAAAGAAATAAAGAGCGAGATTCACATGTACAACAAGAATTAGATATTACATGAGGTCTTAAATGAGTAATTATGAGCCTTTGATTAAAAATAGATGGATGGTTAAGATTTGGTGGCAACGAATTCGTTGACAGCTGGTGTCAACGGATCCTATCACACACACACACACAAACGCACGCACGCACACATACACGCGCGCGCACACACACACATTAACTATGGTTACTTGACTAACAAATAAACCCTATGATCGAGGTTATATCTAACTAACTAACTAACTCAATCTTATCCAACTAACTTCTAGCTAGTAACTAACTTCTAACAAACTTGTGCTAATCTAAAGTATATACATCATAACAACTATACACTAGACTAGGAAACCAACACATCCATTGTGGTGACCCTTTGGATGATGACCCTCTAGGGTACATCATCCTCTGGGTTACATAAATGTACATAATCCTTTGGACATATATAATCTTTTGTACCTATAGTTTGAATTATAACACAAATAATCAAAACCCTAATTTCAATCCATCAATAGAAATATGTGTGTTGATAAGTAATATTTATGTAAAGAACTATAACTTACTTGTTGGATAAAAGGCAACATGATTCCAAATAGAGCTCCGTCACAATGAATGTAGAATTGATCACGAGTAAAACGACATTTGTCGAGTGTTTGTATTACAAGATCAAGATTATCAATACCTCCTTTCAAAGTTGTCCCTGCAATAAAAGTAACCCTTTTAACTTGTGTTGTACAAGTGAATATATAGTTTTCAAATATAAATTAATTAGACAAGAGGAGATACCTATGTTTAGATTGATAATGGCTGGTTTATCCTTGTGGGCAAGTAGAGAAGCCTCTAGTTCAATACAATCAATTTCACCCGATAATAAAGAGCCAACCTTCACACACTGCATTCGATACATTCTTGCTATTTTGAATATCGAATAATGTGAATCTTGTGAGGTATATAGAATTCCATCTGGAAATTGTTCTCTCCTGTGTAAAAAAGTATAAATCAATATGCTTATCACTTATCTTTCTGTAATGTTTTTTTAGCAGAGATATAATTAAATTTTATTTATAGAGAAAAGAGGTGCACATAGAAAAACTAACGCTACTAAAATCCCATGAAGATTCCCTTCCGTTCCACCAGTTGTGACGTATCCCCAGTACTCATCCTTCTCTATCTCCCATAGTTTAGCAAACCAATCAAGCACACTAACTTCAAATGTCATTGAATTGAGAGAGAAGCTGCTTCCAAGAAATGGATCTCCAGCATTGTTCAAGTGAAATTGAAGCAACGGTGCTAATGCTTCATAGTTGAAGTCTTGATTTGTGGGATAACCTTTGGTATAATTACGTCAAAGTTAGTATTGATTTAGTTATAGATAGATAGATATGGGAGCAACGGTGTTAACAACAAATTCTTTAATATACTTGCGGTGAGTATAATATCTAAAACTAGGGTTTATAACTGTTTAAGTCATGAATGCTCTTAAGAAAGGTATTATTTTACTAATTTAAGTGAGGTTCGCATAAGTTAATTTAGTTGATCTGTATAATAAATTCCAATCAACAATTGAGTGAACCGAAAAGTTTGTACTTTCTAGTACTGTATTTTGTTAGGGGGCCAAAATCACAACTTTGAGAAAGTTAGGGGGTTAAAACTGCAATTAAGCCTATTAAATATCTAAAGATAGAAAAATCAAGCATAAAAAACCTACCTAAGTTGCGCAAGTTGTACTTGTTTATAGTCTCCACATAGTGAGTAATTACGGCATCTAAATTGGCATCTGTTTCACCAATGCATTGTGTGATAGCAAGGTTGGTAATGTCCTCTTCATGAATATTTGCATGTCTCTCTTCTCCTGAGAGTTTGGCATTGCCAACAACTGTTGGCAACATCTCTGCATCAGGAATGGTAGCCATTGCCATGTTGCTTCCTTCTAAGCTCTCCATTATATCCCTGTAATATGTGGACATTGATTTTAATATATTATTATCATTACCAGTAGGCAATTTTTTTACTAAAAAATGGTAAATTTCCACCTTAGGACCATTTCTATAGGAGCAATGATAGATTGACCATTTCTACATGGAGAAGTTATATGGTGGTTGGCTTATGCATCCGTTTTTGTTAAAAAAAAACCCTCAAGATTATTTTCCAATTTTTTTAAGAAAAATTGAATACGTTTCTTAAAAAAAAAAACTAAACACATCTAATTTTCTTTTTCCTTGAAATCGGATTATAATATTTATTTTGGAGTTTAAGATGAGTTCGTTACAAAATATTTTTTTATTTTTTTCCTTCAGAAAATCCAAAAAAAAAAATTAAGACGCGATTTCAAGAACCACAAATAAGCAGTTAGATAATATTTTAATTTATTCTTAGTTTCCCTTAAAAAAAATTAAAAATAATGTTTTAAATGTTTTTTTAAAGAATAACATAATCATACACGATTGAACCGTAGTCACTTCTTTTTGAAGGTCCATATTAAACAATAGACACACCAATATATTCAGATATTAAAATTGTATCGGACAATATTGTTACCCTGATTCAAGTTTAATAGTGTGATTGAGGTTTGATTGGTAGTAATTGAATAATATATTTTTATTAACTTTTAATATCTTGCTAAATCAAAATTTCTAAAATCTTATTTTGTGATTGACTATATTACAAGATATATTAAACAGTTGTACCTTAATTTTGATTGAAAATAATTTTGTAAAAAACCTAAATTACATGTATATCACTTTGTAGCACCAGACCTATACATTATTCGGTTAAATATTTTGAGTTGATCCCAAATTTCTTTGATGCATATGTGAATGAGTCACATAAATTTTATTGCATAAATTTACTTTATCTTTTTCGATGGAATGCATATGTAAGGATAGTGGAGGGAACAGATGCTTACTTGTGAATATGTGCCGCAGGTTTGTTTCTTAATGTTTCCGTCACCAACTTTCTTTCTTTGATCTTTCTCTCTAGCTGGTTTATCTCCGCTTCTCGTTGTGTGTTTAGTTTCTCTTCAAAACCTCGTTTATATAATGAATGAATAAAGCTCATGGTGACGAGTGTCGTGCAACACTCTTTAAGAATTACTTTAATTATTCACTATGAAGCATAGACACTCTTAGGATTAGGCGTGTCTCAGTGTCGGACATGTGTCGTATCCGACACGACACTGATACATTACACATAATTATGTAATTTTTTTCTTCAAATTATTATATGTGTCGGCGTGTTAGTGTCTGAATCCGTATCCGTGCTTCATATTATTCATTAAAAAGGTTAAATAATTAAATTTTTAATGTGTTTAATTCCCTAACCATAATTCTTAACCCTAATTACCTCTTAATTCTCATTCCCACCTGCTTAAGAGATCTCCATTTAACCCATACAAAAAAAAGTAAAAACCCTCTCTAAATTGAATATTAGCAATTAGTATTCGCAAAAGTCAAAACCCTATAATAATTTAGGATAATAACAACAACCGTAAATGTGGCTATTGATTCTAATTCCAATTTCAATGTGCAATGTTTTCTCTGTTCTATTTAAAGGGATTCCCTTTCATGTTTAAACGAAGATCGTTCTTTTTGCTATTTTCCTTTACAATGATCATTAATAAGAGTCAAGGTCAATCACCAAAATTCGTTGAGATATACCTTCCAACGTTTGTGTTCTCACATGGTCACTTCAAGGGAATGGTTGAAGATATTGATAAACGATGAAGATACTAATGTGACGTCAAATGTGATATACAAATAAGTATTTCGTAATTTGTCATAAATAATGCTGTCTTTACTATTTTCCAAAAATATAATGGATCCTAGCAATAACTACATATCATAAAATTTTAACAATAATTTATCTATTCATTCATAATTATATAACTTTGAAATATTGAATTAATTTCATTATAAATTATGAAAAAGTGAACAATTTTTTTACTTTATTAATTAATAAAAAAAATTAAAACTTGAGAAAAAAAATTAAATGATAATAAATGACATACGTTTGATTTCTTTTTTAACTTTCAGATGAATAAATTATTTGTTGTAGTAAAGAATAGTCTTTTACTGAAAATTCAAAGTTGATCGCTTAAATATAACACTTGCAAATATTATTTAATTTATATTTTACTATTAAAATAACATATTAATTGAATAGAGAGAAAAATACAATTAATTACTATGTATGTGGGACCTTCATATAATAGGAGAGAGAGGGTCCCTATAAAATCACTCATCTCAATAGACACACAATTAATTGATGTTACAATGGAGGTGTTTATTTAGCATGGTCTTAAATAGAAGAACCCCATTGTTTATGGTCTTAGCAATTAGTATTGGCCAAAGTCAAAGCCCTATAATTTAGGATGATAATAACAACATTAAATGTGGCTATTGATTCCCAATTCCAATTTGAATGTGCAATGTTTTCTCTATTTTATTCTATTTTAATGCATCCAACTACTTCCTGAGCCTATCCTTTGTAGCATTCATGCCTACTTCATCATTTTTTTAATACAACTATTTCTTCTTTTAAAACCTCAGCAGTGTTCTTATGTCAGTCGCATGTCTCAGTCTATTAGATATTGTATCCTATGGGTGTTTGCAATGCAGTTTGGTTTGATTTTGAGGGTAAAAATCATCCGAACTGCTAGATAAAAAAGCATGCAATTTGATTTGATTTGGTTGACTTTTAAAATACAATTTGAACCAAACCAAACGAAACTAATGTGGTTCGAGTTGGATTGGTTGATGCGGTTTTTTTCGATACAATACAATTTTTACATTAAAGTCGAGTTAAAAAGGTAAAACACAACATATTTTCAGCAATGTTTTTAATTTCATTCCACATTACATTTTCATTTTCACCAAACAACATAAAACAAATAAAAAAACGTGGACAAAAATTAATTATATTATTTAAAAAATGTAAAAACTTAGATTTTATCATTCTTTAAAAGTTCAGATAGCACATAAATACATTTTTGAAATAAAAACAAAGAAAATTAACGAGAGAAAAAAATGTCATTTAATGAAATGCAGTTTTTTGCAGTTTTGATTTAGATTAATTCAGTTTGCAGTTTTTCTATTGAATTAGTTCGGTGTTGAACACCCCAACACGTATCCCAATCCTCTCTTCTCTCTTGACTTTGTTCTTATTTCCGGTCTTTTGTTAAGATTTTTCATTTAGTTTGGTTCATTTCATCCAACAATATATTTTTTCTATCCACCAATTCGTGTTATTCTTTGCATTGAACGATTTTTGTAGCATCCGGACAACTGCTCCTTTAATTAGCAAACTTTATGTTTTAAAAAGTTTCCTATATGCATCCTTGAACCACTATTCGGACAGCATTGATATTATTGATAGAACCATTTATTGTCATTGGGTACTCTCTTATTTGTTTATATGCAGCAGGAAATAGAATAATGATATTTGTACATTCATTTTATGAAAACTTTAGTGACAACCTTGTTTTTCTTTATTTTTATTGGTCAAAAACAATGGAGAGAGAAAAAGAAGAGAGAGGATAAGAACATCATGTGAGTATGAGAGAGAAAGTTATACAAAAGTTGTTACAAAATGGTTGTACAAATATCATTTCTCAAAGAAATATGTAGAGAAAATATATGTATGCCTGAATACATATAAATCAAAATACTTGGTCTAAATGTAAGAAATTTCAATCATCACCAATAAAAAAATTTGTTTTTATTAACATTACATGGTAAATTGTGTTGGGGCTTTTTTTTTTTTTTTTTTTTATGAGTGTGAGATTCGCATTATAGTTTGGATTGATGTTAATTGTGTTGGGGCTTTCTTTTTAAGCTCTCCATTATATCCGTGTAATATGTGGACATTGATTTTAATTATATTATTATTATTACTAGTGTCAACTTTTTTACTAAAAAATGGTAAAGTTCCACCTTATTAGGACCATTTTTATAGGAACAATGATAGATTGACCAACCATTTCATGTGACATACATTCCTTGAATCTTTATATGGAAAAGTGATGAGTGACGACATGGCCTCCACACACTTAGTAATTTGGTCTCTCACTCTTTCTTCTCCCTAGTGCCACATTGGGGTGTACAAGGTGTAACACCCTAAACCCCACACATCATTTTCTAATAAAAATATAATAATTATTAAAGTACGTAAGGGTGTCACACATCTTCATCAAATCAAAAATACTTTATTTAGATTAAAAAAAACGTCGCAGCGGAATAGTTTTCAAAAACTTTAAAGTATACATCTCATCGTAGTTTTCAACAAAAACTAAATACAATAGAATTCAAAAACATAGTCTAAATAAAATAAATCATCAATCCCTAGTGTCACAGATCAGAGCATCGACTCGATAAAGACTCACAAAAGCGATAAGTAAACGAGTAGGCTCCAAAGCCATCCTCCAAGACTCACCGCTACTAAACTTCTTCCTGCAAATCTACACCACAAGGGTGCAGGCGCCCAACCCGCATAAACACATGTATAGATTCAGATAAAAGAACACAACAATTACATTTAGACATGCATGCATCTCAGTCAGATAATATTCACGTTTAAACATGTACCTTTATTTAATAAAAATCAATAGGCATCAATCAACATCTTATATACCATACAAGTATCAACACCATTTAAGTATATCAAGTAAACATTTAGAAAAATACAGATCATTCACACATAATCATATAGAAGCACATCATTGAATTTCACATCTTTAAATAATTACACATCTTAAAATATCACATCTTTTAATTACACATCTTCAAATAGACCTGTAGTTATGTATGCAATGTCTCTAACTCGACTCTATATGCATGTGGTACCGGTTTTGGATATCAGAGTTATGTTACTGATTTATCCCCAATCTTTAAATCACATCTTTAAATCGGACTGACCCTGAATGCATGAACACCAGATAATGACTCAACAATGCACATCTTTATATGAATCGACAATTACACATCTTTATATGACACATCTTCGTATAACACATCTTTAAATCACACATCTTCAAATAACACATATTTATATAACACATCTTTAAATCACAGATCTTCAAATAGCACATCTTTATATAAGACATCTTTAAATCACATCAATTTCACATCATCAAATAATTCATCTTTACTCATCAATTAATATCTAATCAATTCAATTCATCATCTAAAATATCAAATACTTTTTCTACCATTATACTCCCTCATTTCTAACCACTGATTAATAACTTTACTCTTTTCTCACTCCTAAATATTTAAGAGATAATTGGATATCAAAGGTCCTGTAGTCAAGGTTAACAACCAATGCCACGCAGAATTAATAACTTCCCTTCCTCTCATTCTAGCTATTCTTTACTTGCAGTTAGAGACAACCCAAGAGAATTTAGACAATCAAAATTGTATCACTGAGATATTTCCAAAAATATCTATCTAGCGACAAGATGTAACCTTATGAACATACCATGTTTAGCCAAAAGGATCTGAAAGAAAGGAGGCATAATTTCACAAGTAGATATTTAGGATAACTTTAGATCATAGTTGATTATTCCTATCATGAACATTGCTACACGTTAATAATTCATATGGGTGCTATACTAATTACTTCATATCTAGTCATATAATGGAATAGACTAAAATAATAGAGATTGAATGCCACTTTGCCTAACTTCATGAATCTTAAACCTCTTAGCACTAAAAGAATGTAGTAATGCATGAAATCAAGTTATACTGGATCGATGATCTTGTTACTTCCAACTCAAATAAGACCAGAATTAAACATGTGCCATGTCAATAGTTAGAAAGAGTTAATAGCGGATGAGAACGACATCTCCTCACATCACTCCGAAGCTGCGACGACGGAACATGAGTCTTCTAAAC
>Ga0315914_1005409_pt1 | contig 18587 bp, 11 predicted proteins | sample MpolenodulesMG_FD_203920 | JGI IMG/M metagenome (GOLD analysis project Ga0315914, IMG submission 203920) | Medicago polymorpha root nodule microbial communities from Los Angeles, California, United States - elongated nodules | ecosystem: Host-associated > Plants > Roots > Nodule | place: USA...
CTCTTTTAATTTAAATAAATCTGAACCACCTATTTAATCTATTGGTGTTTTTCTCGTGGTTCACCGGTGAGGGACCTAATTGGACCCTCACCCTAGAATCCACCAAATATTAATTACTTCTTTCAAATTATAATTCTAATTAATAGTACTACTTTCACTACTCTCAATTCAGTATATTCTACTTTACATTTATGATAAAGAAGAATGAACAAATACTTGACAAAGACACCCAAAATCATTTTTCTCTCTATTTCACTCATACACTTTTTCTTAATATGTGAAATTAGCAAAAGGCTCACTTATAAAGGGACAGAGAGAGTATATTTTTTGGTATCTAATAAATAAGTAAAAAAAGTATATGAATTATAATAAAATCAGAAATACAATACTAATGTCGAAGTAAAAATACAATTCATACAATAAATGCAACGACATCTGATATACTGAATTCCCTCAAAAAAAAAAAAATTGATATACTGAATTACATGTTTGAACTCGCATTTTCTCCATTTTTAACATTTAAGCTCTGTTCGGGAGTTTTGCAAGGAGTGGAAGGGAGAACTTGTAAAAAAAGGAAAGAAAGAAGTGAAAAGAGGTGAAAGTTTTTGGAGGGGTTTAGGGGTTTTGTTTTCTTCGATATACAAAATTCTTTTAATTTGGAGGAACTAAAAAATTGTATTGAAGAATAAGTTTAGAGGGTTTTAGGGGGTTTAAATAAAATTTCCAAATCCGATCTATGTTTTCAAAATTAAAAATATATTAATTGTAAATATTATTTATCATTCTCTACAAAAGTCAAAAACACTCTCTCAAAAAATTTGAAAAATTTCTCTATTTTTCTCTCTAATCTCATCTCTCTTACACTTTTCCCCTCTTTTTTCCTCCAAACTCTCAAACAAAGTTTTAGAATATGTCAGTTGCTACTAGACTCGTCGTTAAGCTAAAAAAAATACAATAACAATTTTTATGTTCCGCAATTTAATGAACAAGATTACTCCTGTATCTAAGGATAGAGATAGTACATTAAATTAAGAAAATTATACCATAGTCTTATGAATACCTTTTTTTTAAGGAATAGTTATGAAAACTGTTATGCGTTACTACCAAGGTCCTATAACCCCTTTTTTAATTGAGATTATGGCGCAGCTTTATGATATGAAACAAAAGTGCCTTGCTCGAAAAGAAATTACAACCAATACTCAAAAGATAATTGAAAATCATACAACATGCAAAGGGATATATTGGCATCAATATTCTACGTTTGGTGTTCCAACAATTGACCATTTGACCCTTGTAAGAACAAAGCAACATAGGATTATTAAGGATTAAGGACAATAGAAAAAGACAAAAAACAAGAGAAGTAGTGGTAGTATTGGAATTAGGAGTACCAACCAAACAAACCATAATGACACATTTCTCAAAAATGATTCATTTGCAAAAAACATCTCCTTATAGTCACAACGTTCCTGCCAACTTCCTCAACATTTCCACTCTTTCTCTCTCTAGAAAATAGTACACTCACCTTCTTTTTATTCTCTGCTCTATAACTAGAAAAATTGCCAAAGAAAAAACAGAGTGAAAGAGAAACAATGGCAGCTGGTGAAAGTGGTGGTGGTGGTGGAAAAGTTGATCATTTTCAACCTCATCCTGTCAAAGAACAACTTACTGTTGATTGCTGTGTTAGGAGCTCACCTTCATGGCGTAAGTAACCCATTTCATTGTAATTTGGTTTTCATGTAATACCCATTTTTTATTTGTGATAAAGTTTTAAGCTTTGGTTTGTTTTTCATGGTTTTATTGCATTTGCAGCTGAAGGGATTTTTCTTGGGTTTCAACATTACCTTGTTATGCTTGGAACGATTGTCATTGTTTCAACTATTCTTGTTCCTTTGATGGGTGGTGGCAATGTAATAATCAACTTTTTCTTAACCCTTTCTTAATGATTTATTTTCCTTCTTTTTGTTTGGATTTGAAACTCAGTTTTTATGTTTGTTTTGTTTTGAGGGAAACTGTAGGTGGAAAAAGCTGAAATGATTCAAACACTGCTTTTTGTTGCTGGAATCAACACTCTGTTTCAGACATGGCTTGGAACTAGGCTTCCAGTGGTTATAGGAGCATCATTTGCTTTTCTTATTCCAGCTATTTCTGTGGCATTCTCTACCAGAATGAGTGTATTCCTTAATCCTCGTCAGGTCTGTGTGTAGCTGTACATTACCTTTCTTTTCATTAGCTTGGAGAATAGTGTTAATTTGTTCTTGGTTTCATTTTTCAGAGGTTTAAGCAATCCATGAGAGCTATTCAAGGGGCATTGCTTATTGCTTCTTTTGTTCAAGGAATGATTGGATTTTTTGGATTCTGGGGAATTTTTGGAAGGTAGAATATGCATATGAAATTTCATAGTGTCTTTTAATGCATTTGGCTTCTTTGATGAAATCAGTTCTAGTTTTGGTAGTAAAATATATAACTCAAGTACTCAATTATATTGTATTTATTCATATTGCAGGTTTTTCAGCCCTCTCAGTGCTGTTCCCCTTGTAACTCTAACTGGTCTAGGACTCTTTGTGATAGGGTTTCCAAGGGTAAACACATTTATCTCTCTTTTTTAAATGGTTATTCGTGCTAAATATCTTCTCCTAATGATAATTTATTTAACAAATTAACATACTCTTTTGGTTTACTGTGATTCCTGTAGTTGGCAGATTGTGTTGAGATTGGTCTTCCTGCATTGGTTATTCTGGTCATCCTCTCCCAGGTATGTTACTTTATTTACCCCTCTATCTCCTTCAACATCTTTAATTGAGTCCTTTTGAAATATTTGTGTAGCAACAATATAATAAAACAGAAAATACAAGCTCTCATTTTTTTAGCATATTATACCAACTCTTACCTTGTTAATTACTCGGTGATATGCTAGACACGCTTCTATTTGACATTTCTATCTATGTAATTTCACTTAACTTAGAGTGATAGAGTCCCTTGAATAAAAAAATTAAAGTAGGAGGTTTGAATGGTGGTTATGCAAGAAAATATAAATCTTATTTGTGCATGTTATATATGAAAACAGCTCAACTTTTGAAATTGACGTTCTTTCCACTTTTTGGTTAAACCAATGTCGTTGCAGTACATTCCACAAAAGATTAAATCAAGAGGAGTCGACCGATTTGCAGTCATAGTCACGATTGGAATTGCATGGGGATTTGCTGAAATTTTGACTGCGGCTGGTGCATATAACAAAAGACCACTAAGTACTCAATTCAGTTGCCGTACTGACCGATCTGGGTTAATTACTGCCGCTCCTTGGTCAGTCTTGGTAGCCCTGCTGTGTTTTCTATAGTCATTCAGTGCTCACAAAGAATGTCAATGTGTAATAATATTTTGTGACATAATAGATGATATCTTAGGCTCCAGAGAATCAACTAGACAGAGATATTATGTTTACAACTAAATATTATTAGGAGCTGAATATGTTCTTTGCTCCTCTTACTTCTTTGTGGAATGTATCCATTTGAATGAGCTTTCTGTACATCTATGCAGGATAAGAGTTCCATATCCATTTCAATGGGGGAGCCCTACTTTCAATGTCGGTGATATTTTTGCAATGATTGCTGCTTCTCTTGTTGCAATTGTAGAGGTTTGTTTTAATATTTCATTTTCTTTATAAATATAGACTACCTTGTGTGGGGATCGTTGTTATACATTTTCGGATATAACGACCATAGTAACAATATTTTGTATATGACAAAGTGTGCCATGATCAACATGGCATTGTGGACTAAACATTTTGAGTTGCAAAAGTTATGTGTGAATTGTGAACAATCATGTTCTTTTTTATATCTGCATATTGTAATCTGGCTATTTCTAAGTAGAAGGTATATGTTTAGTTTTTTAGTTTCCATTTGGCTATACTGTGATATTCATTTTACCCTTTTCAATCTATTGTAACAGTCAACTGGGACATTCATCGCTGCATCAAGATTTGGTGGTGCAACACATATGCCACCTTCTGTACTTAGCCGCGGTGTTGGCTGGCTGGTACTATATCATATATTTTTTTTAAATACATTTACAAGTTCATTTATTACTTCTTGAGAATTAGACTCATGTGTTGAAGTTTGATGATTTAGGGTATAGGCACTCTTCTGGATGCCTTGTTTGGCGCAGCAACTGGATCCACCGCATCAGTGTACGTTTTGTTGCCCTCTTCTCACTAGCTATTGTCAAATAGTTCTTAGTCTATGTTCTTGATTGTTATTAAGCGTCTTTGACCTTGGATATTTGTTTTTTACTATCGCTTGTTGAGTATATTAATGACATTTGTCTTTCCTTTTAGTCAAAATGCAGGACTGTTGGGTCTAACACGCGTTGGGAGTCGAAGAGTCATTCAAATATCAGCTGGATTCATGCTTTTCTTCTCTATATTTGGTATTACATTTCATTCCCTTCTGTGAATTTCTGAGCATTCTGATGTATTATTATTGATAAAAGCGAAACACTTTTCATGTGTTTGTATGGAACAATTTGTTCATTCCTATGGCTTCGTTGGAATATCTGAATAAGTGAAACAAAATGAAACAAAATAAAATGACCACAACATTGTTCTCACATTTACGATATAGTGAATGAGAGTATTCAAGTGATTAAAACTTAAACTAACTTGTCTTTACATGTGTGCCTAATTACTTACTGTATCCGGGTTTATAAATCAGGTAAATTTGGAGCAGTGATTGCTGCAATACCATTGCCAATAATAGCAGCCGTGTATTGTGTTCTCTTTGCCTATGTCGGTATGTATGATTTATTCGTTATCAATTATAATTTCATATCACTTAGAGATAATAATTATATCATCCTTATGTTGGTCTGCAAGAACTGAGAATGTGATGAACTAGAAACCAAAAAACAAATAAGTGATTTCAATGAAGCTTGACATGTAAAATGTATTTACAATACTATTTTCATGCATTGCATTGTTTTGTTCCTTTAAAATGTCAAATTCTTTCTGATTTGAATGTAATGTTTCTTCTGTGATGAGCAGCTTCAGCTGGGCTTGGTTTTCTTCAGTTCTGCAATCTAAACAGCTACAGATCAATGTTCATCGTCGGCTTTTCTCTCTTCATAGGTCTATCTGTTCCACAATATTTCCAGGAATATCTCACACTATCTGGACATGGCCCTGCTCATACTGGATCCACCTCGGTACATATATATCTTACACGACAAGTTTCCTCTTGCTATAAGTATAGCCATCTTTGATTCTTATTCTGATTTTCTGGCAATATGCAGTTCAACAATATAGTGCAAGTGATTTTCTCATCTCCAGCAACTGTGGCAATTATAGTTGCTTACTTCTTGGATGCTACTATGAGTCGTGAACACGCCTCAACTCACCGTGACAGTGGGAGACACTGGTGGGAAAAATTCAGGACCTTCAATCAGGATATCAGAAGTGATGAGTTCTATGGATTGCCTATGAATCTGAACAGATTTTTCCCTTCAGCCTAAATGCACTCTTTTATTTCAAAAGAACAACATTAATTTTGTTGACAAATTACTGTTCCCAATCTCAGTTTCTACTTTCTAGTATATCTACACAAATAGGCTGTGCAGAAAAGTGACAGATTATTGCAATAGTTGTAGGAAGACTTGCTAAAAGTTATATACTCTTTGGATATTATAGATTATCGGTTGTTTAAGGTTGAGCGAATACATTAAGTAAATTAACTTTTTGACATGATATATTGAGTAAATAATAAACAACGAACACGTCTTCGAAAGTGTACTTTTAGACGACATAATTTGTTTAGCGATGTACTTTCGGATGGTACAAAATTTGTGTTTTTGTAATGGCATTGTTTTTGTCAATATTGATAATAACAATTAACATTTTCTTTTCCCGGATTGAACAGATAATAATTTCTTTACTCCTTATAATACCTATTGGCAATTATAACTGCTCTTAGTAAGCTTACTGCTGTATCAACTCAAATGTTATTTTTACTAACAAGAACTCAAAAGTTACTTCATCACAATTTTTAAAAGTCGTTAAACACCATTTTACGTGACAACTCTAAAGATTGTAAAGGTATTAATGTGTCACCTTGTTGATTAAGAAATCTAATAGCAAACTTTGCAGATCAACCAAAATGGCCCTAAGGAAATTAGGTTAGTCTGCATATTCACTCTTTTGGTCCAAGTAATGGTCAAGCTTTTGACCCAGAAAAATTTACCCTACGTACTTATACTAATTTCACTCCTGTATATTATTATTTAAAAAAAAAAACCATTTTCCTATCATTAGAAAAATTGTAATAACTAAATATATATTTTTTGGTAAATGAAGAAAAACCAAAAAAGGAGAAAAACAGCAGGGGGAAAAATTAAAATAAAAAACACTAGCTCCTTGCAAACATGACACAAGGGGCCTCAACAAATGCACCGGCGAAATAATTTTATATTTTCATTTTTTTTTTTGGTCAAGTAACCTAGTGGTTAGAGAAATTCACCTTGATGAATAAGTTGGGTGTCTGGAGTTTGAACTCCGGCCCCTGCACATATTGTGCATTATCCCTTACCAAATGAGTTAAGCTCACGGGAACTTATATTTTCATTTTTATTACTTATTAAAGTGAATATTGGATATTTTTTTACAATAACATGTAAAATGGTTATAAATAATGAAATAGTCTTTTATCCTATGAAATACTCTTTACTAAAATACAAAACTTAACAAATAAGGTTACGATTCAACAAAATGATTTTTAATTTTGATTTAGAAATTAAATGTACTCTCATTAGTACGGCGTAGTACTGCTTTTATTTGACCACCATCGCGTGTACCAGTACAACATTCACTCCTTTTGTTTTTCTGTGAATTCAATTCAACACTTTCTTTTGCAATATTTTTTCATAGATTTTTTTAGTGAGATAATCCTATTCGTGCTGTAGGCAACTCAATTCAAAACCTCTTTACTCCCTCATCCCATAATAAATGAAAAAGTTTATTATAGAAATTAATTTGGTTAAAAAGGAATATGTTCGTGAACAACACAAATGAGTGTATAGACCTTGATATGATGAGATAAAGAGAATAAGTGGTATGTTGGTAATGCGATAGAAATAGATATATTGAGATATTGAGTGTTGAAAAATATGGAATGTATAAATACATTAATTTCAAGACATTAGTTATAAATGGTATACTAAGGAAAAAACACGATTTCTCTCTCTAAATAGAAAACACTCTCACCTCTTTCTATAACTAACCGCGCCTCTCTTTTCTTCTCTCCCAAATCCAAATTTCATTTTGTCAAAATGTAGATGGTAGCTGGTGGTGGTTGTTCGTCCTTGATGGCTTCCACCACCAAACCCCAGATGGGGGCTCAGTCGCCGTCGCAAGTAGTTTTGCAAACACCGGAGAGGTTGTTTTCTCTTTTGGCGTGGTTTTCTTAGTTCTCTTATGTCTTGTGTTCGTGATTTTTCATGTTCGAGTCCGCGCTTTTCCATGGTGGTGTGTGGTTGCTTTGGGTGGTAGTGATGGCCTATTGGCGGGTAGGTTTGCGTGGGTGTTTGTGTGGTGTGTTAGAAGTGTTCCGTGATGATTGGGGGAGATCATGGAGGTTTGACTTTGAGTGGGGCTGTAATGATGTGGTTTGGATTGGGGGATGTACGGCGCCTTTAGTTTGTATTATCTGAATCACCAGTCTTAGTTCGTATTGACCAGGGATCAATTTCTTAAATAAAATTTGTTGTTAAAAAAAAAGTTATAATTGGTAGCATGACAATTTATATTGTAGATGAGAAATTATTGTAAGTATTAGTTGTATTCTATTATTGATGATTTCAAATCAGTTAGAATGAGCAGAGAATTATTTTAAATTTTAAAGATATATAGTTTAATTTTTATGATCAAATTACAACTCTCTTGTCTCGAACTCGAACTTTATCCCTTAAATTTACAAAGTCAAGCTTTAATCATTAGCCCACACTTCTTATACATTTATCATTATTTTAAATATTAATTTCATCAAACACTTCAAATTTGATGAACTAACTTATCTCCTATTAGAAAGTTTATCCTTATCCGCAGTAAATTCATCTGGTATAAACTTGCCATTGATTAGTTTAAAATGATTAATATGTTAGCATTAAAACAATGATTAATATTTCACAGTAATTATAAATTTTGAAATAGAATTGTATGCTATTATAGCGTGTAGATTTCGTTAGTTTGATAGAGTCGGTTAAAATTATAACGATTATTCTTTTTAAGAATTTTATCTCGTTAATCCAAAAAATGTTCGAATAAGATAGTGAGAGATCTCTTGTAGTTTAATTACGGTCATGAGTTTAAATTCAGAATGAAAAAATAATTGTTATAAATCTTATAAAAAAGAGTTTTACCATTTATTATCGTTGTCATGCCTAACTTGAAAAAATGAATCTTTATAATTACAGTGAAAGTTGCACTTAGAATACACCGATCGAGTTGTCTCTCTCTCATTTTCAAACTCTCAACTTTCAAATTCTATTTGGATAGTGATTATTCTAAGAGTTCTGTGCACACAGATGTACACATGACTTTGTAGTTGATGCTATAGGATTTGGAATCTGATTGCATACGGATTAATAAAATCCCAGTCAACTGCACTGTGCCCTAAAAAATTTCATATTCTATCCCTCATATTATCCGCAAGGCCACTTATATATTTTCACCTTCCACACACACGAAAAAAAGTCTATTTTATCTTGTTTTCTTTAACATGCAGGCACACACATAGAGAGGTTGATGTTTTTCCATGAAGGATGAGGACACACAAAAAAGTCATAAAAAGAAATAATAAAAAACTTAGCATATGTTTGGTTATCAGTCAAACACATGTTAATCCTCTCAAACGCACGTGTATTTTTTATTCGGTTTTGAAAATAATTGATTTTGATTAAATTGTTGATGTAAAATTGATTCCGACTAAATGCGAGTTATAGATAAAATGATTTGTGTTTGAATTCATTTAAGTAAAAATGAGTTAAATTATAAATTTATGTATTATAATCAATTTTATATGGTAAAAAAAACTACAAAGAATTGTTTTTAGTCCCCAAAATTGATTTTTCAAAAAACTATTTATTATAATTTTATAGAGTTAGTATTGCGTGAGACACTTGAAAAGCACTTTTAAGATATCTAAACTTGAAATTGAACACCCTCAAAACAATTTTAGATTTTTAAATGTTGAACCACATTAAATATTCTCAAATTCCCCTTCTCTTTATTGTATATTTTAAATGGAATTAAAATTCGTAATTGCACATCTAAAAATAATTGCGATCCAACTATCCAAACAACATTGATAGACTTTTTTGAAGGAACAACATTAATAGATGAAAATCACTTTTAGGTAAATATATTCAAACATTTTTTTATCAATAAATATATTCAACTATAAATCAGTACATTCAGTTCATTTTTAAGCAAAATCAATTTTATCAAGCTCAATTTTAATGACAGTCCTCTCAAAAAAATCAAGTCACCATGTAATCACACACGCGAATAGTAACCGTTTGGTTGTGGGTGGGGAGAATTGATTTTGATATAATTGATTATGTATAATTGATTTTGGTTAAAAATGATTATGACAGAAAATAACTTGTGTTTCGATACATTTATGTAAAAATGAGTTGAATTATAAATTTGTGAGCAAAAATAAATTCTAGAATAAAAAAACTACAAATCTTAACTTCAAGTAAAATCATTTACAAAATCAATTCTACTCAACAACCACCAAACATGTAAGAATCAATTCTTCCGTCAAAAAAAAATGTAAGAATCAATTCTATTTATAGTTTTGTGGTAAACTGCAACAATTCTCTTTTTGTTGGAAGATTATTTTATGTCTTTTTTATGCGTGAATTTACGGTGAACCATGCTTATGTTAATTTTCTATTATTATGATAGACTATTTATTATACAGAACCATACTTATATTAATTTTTTCTTTTTCTTTTTTACTAGATTTTTTTTTACTATTGTAATTTTGTAAATTGTATTGTATTCAACTTATTTATATTTTTTATCTGTAGTTTTTGTCTTTTACAATTGATTTTAACCTTAATTTATTTTTTTAAAAGAAGACTCTAATTTATTGTACAACTCACTTTTAATTATAATTAATTTATAAAATTAATTTTTACCATAGAACCAAACACATGCTTAAAATCTTGATCACCTATATGCATATATCATATATGGTGATATTGTACTTTTGATGCAAATAATTGGTAATGTACCAGTACGGCTGTAGAGGCTATACAACAAGAGGAATGGATTCTATTTCTCTAGTGCTATCTTTTAACTACGTCACATAATTAATGAGTCACATGAAATAAAATAAGGACACACTATAGGATATACCACATGCTATGCCAAACACTATGCACCGTTTATATTCAAAATAGCATGATATATTTTTTTCCTTATTTGTGCTTCGAATCAGGTTTGTAATGTACCTTATCAAATCTTTTATTGGGGTATTATTGACCCTTCAGTTCATCACTAACCATGTAAATTAATTTTACAATATTCTTCCTTAAAATTAGGATAATGCATAGTAGGTAAGGTATGCATTGCTGGTACTATATGATAGGTGTCAATAGTAGACTGAAGAATGGAAATGGACGTGTACTCTGTTTTGTTAAGAGGGTACACAGTGCCTCGCTGTCTAGCATGTGAATGAATGGGGTATGGTGTGATTCAATTCTCTCTCCCTCTCTTACATGCACCCATTATAACACACACAACTGGCATTTTTTGCTTCATTCTCATACACATTAGTATAAAGACAAAATTAACGATAAATACAATTTAGATGATAAAATCCTAAATACATTTGATGCGTTCGGATGCGAGCAGCATAATTGAGTTTGGTTCATGAACATAATTGGTAGATGGTTTGACTAGGAAAGCCTTATAGCAGATGGTCCGTTAGATTAACGGAAGTTTCATCCTAGAAATCGTGGTTGAAACTAACACAATCCTACAAAACTGGTCTGTAAGATAAGAATTGTTCCACTTATAAGCACATCATCATATCATCTCTTATCTTATGTGTGACTCTTTAACATGAACTTATTACGCATGTCTCTTAACTTAGTGTGTGAGTTTTATCATTAGATTTTTTAAAAGAATGAAGGTAAAATTATTACATAGGTTAATTCACTATGTAAAAAATAGTTTAAATTATACAAGAGCGTAGATTAAACTTTCGTTACGGATGTTAAGACTTCCCAAATGAATAGTCTATCGGTATTTTTTGAGTCTTGAAGTCTGTGCGAGTCTATCCACATGTAAACTTTTCATCCACCAAATGAAAGCAATAAAAGACAAAAGTTTCCCTAGGATTTTAGTGTGATTTGTTTGGTTTTTTATCCAACTTGCTCAACTCCAAAATCAAACACTAGTGAGACACACATCAACAACGTTAATAAAATGTTCCATTGTTTTCACTCTTTTATTACATCTACCTAGTCTTTCTTAATTTCATCATACACTAGAAAAGTAGAAAACTCTTCTCTATATACTATAATCTATAGCTAGAAAGAATTGAAAAAGGAACATGAGTGCATTTGATTCTGAATGTAGTAGTGGATGTGAGTCAGGTTGGACTCTATACCTTGAACATTCTTATGAAGACACTAGATTCATAGGTGGAACTGAAGGGTACTATGGAAACCAACACAAAGACAAAAGAGTCACAAACGAGTATTCTGAAGGGGTGGAAGATTTGTCCATGGTTTCTGATGCTTCTTCTGGTCCTCCACATCTTCCATATGATGATGTTTACTTCAATGAAAAAGACAATGTGGTGAAGCAGAACAAAAAAGGTACAAAGAAACAGAAAGTTAGAGAAAATAAACAACATGCTGTTGAAGATCAACAACACCTTCCTTCTTTTCTTCATGACACTGCTAGCTCTCATGTCTTTGACTTTTCAACTGTAAGAAAAATGGTAGATTATTTGATATTAATTTCTTAGTTTTTTTAAGAAAACATGAATTGTGACCAATTTTTGTTACTTATGTTTGGTTGTTGATAATTTTTCAGAACAATGTTGTTGGGACAAACCAACAAAACTATGTAGGAAATATGGTAGATTATTCACAAGGTTTTTCAGCAACTAATTATTTTGAGGTAATTGGCTTGATTATCTTCTTTTGATATTTGTACTATAGTTTACACTTTGATTTTGTATTTGCTAAATTTGTTTGTGTTATTTGTAGGGAAAATCCTCATACCAAGAAGAAAAATTTGGTTTTTTACAACCATCTCTCTCAAAAAATGAACTTCAAGGCAACAAGTAAGTTGATATTATTTTGTGCATTTAGAAGAAAAATTTACTAGACAGTGTTTTGAGCTTAATGTTTTGCATTCTTTGTTTAGCAGCTGGTGTGGAGGAAAAAATCAGTTCTATTAATGGCTGCCTCTGCTATTGAAGTTGTGTTACTCAAGATTAATGAAGGAATTTAATTATTCTTTTCCTTTTTGCTTTGTCAATTCAGTGGAAGTTACTGAAAAGAGCAAGTTAGTAATTTGTCTCTACTTTAGAAAATGTAATTTTGTTGTTAATCAATGGGGATTACAAGCTAATTTAGTTAGGAAGGCTCTGCCTAAGTATGTTTACTTGTTATTTTAATGAATCTACTAGCAACCCTTGCAAACAAACTAAATAGTAAGTACAGCTTTTCCATATTAATTAAGAGCTTTCCTAGTTAATTTTACCAAGTTTATTTTGTCGGCCAGAGGTCACATGTTTTAATTGTGGAGAAGTGGGTTGTCCGAGATTCAAACATCAGTCTCTGCATATAATATGTAATATACCTACCAACTGAGTTAAGTTCACGAAAATTATTAGCAAGTTAATTTGAGTAACTTATTATAAAACAAATTAATTTGAGCTATTTTTAGTGATTAAGAAGCTAACTAAAAATAAATCTTGTGCCTTCATTCAAAATCTGTTTTAGTGCTGGCTGTGTGCATGCTTTCAGATTATAAAATTGTTTTAATAGATATTGAAATTATATGGTTGTATACAATCTCTTACTCAACCTTCCGGATTAATTTATCAATTATTCTCAGATTCATGCATAATCCAAATCCATGGAATGGAAGTATATGTTCCAAAAAATAAAAGTACATACACACTTTATTTTATTTGAAGTATACCGTACATCTTAATGTACTGAAAATTCAATTCAACGAATGATTAGCATACTTTTATTATTTATATTAAAATAATCTACTGTAATGTTTTTTTCCCACCCTTAATTGTATTAATTCTATTTCACAAAGCAAGACAAAAATAATGTGCTGCCGACAAATGTTTTGATATGGATTCACAAATAATAATTCAGATAAAGGCAATATAGTCACACATGGATTAGGTAGGATCACTTTATGTGATTATATAAAAAAATATAAATTTGAGCGGAAAAAGTTTTAATTACTCCTTAAAAAGGACACCTGGACAATGTATTTATGAGTGTTTGGAGGAGTCCATAAAAGGTTCTATTTTCAGAAAATTCTAGTATTTTAGTCAAGTGATGTTAGAAGAATTTATAAGCTACATTAGAGCTTCAATAAAATCGCAATGTCCTCGTAATTTTGTGAAATTCAAGGGCAACCCAAACATGCATGTAATCTGATTCTAGAAAAGTGAATATGGCAAAAGTGTTATGAGGGCATGGGCAATGCAGACAATATTGATGTTGGAATATGTATTAAATCATATGTATCTCTTTTAAGCTCATGAAATCCTGCCTCATATCTTCCTGACCCAAAGGAACATGCGTTACATGACCCATTTCATTTAGTTTGTCAACATTATCTCTTTTGGGAGGATCATGTTTTAAAATATGATTATATTTGATGATGTTTTTTTATGTAGCTTTGTTCCCTCCAAGCCTGTCTGTTTGGAAGCTGTCACTGAACTTGATGTCATACACAATCGTGCCTTTCATTTTTTTATTCCTTTACTTATTCCTAGTCAATTCCTATTTAATTAAATAAGTAATTAAATTCTTCTACCAGTCCATAAAGGTTGACAAAGTTAAGGAAAATATGACCTTTGAGAATTTAGGATGACAAAATTTATAATCTCTCCCCACGTGTTTTCTAATATACTATAATCTAAAGTTTTGGCAATGAGATTCTTAACAAATTAAAAAAAAAGCTAAGGTAATGAAGAAGGTTAACCTAAAGAGAAATCAAACACGTAAACTAGTAGTGAAAGAGAAAATAATTTAAAATAGATATGATAGTCATTGCCTAGCTGCATTCCATAAATTTGTATAGGAATATTAAAGGGTATGGGTAGAAACAATTTTGTCATACCAACCACCATCCAAACCAAACCAAACCAAGCCTCTATCTATCCTTGTTGTAATTGCAAAAGAGGAGGTACTTCCAAAAACTTGTCCATTATCTGATATCCTCATTATGTGACCATTGCCAATTTAGTTTGGATGTTCCCAATTCCCTTGACATAACTTTTGTGCACTTGTGCAGTTGAAAGCTCTATGCCAAGGAAATAAATGTGGTACACATGTCTAGTATTAGTTGATCACTGAGCAACTCATTATGTCACACCAAAAACTGGATCGAGATATGCTGCAACAACACGTAGTTTCATGTTGTAAATGATTTCAGCCGTTAATTTGAGGTTAAATGTTTCGGTCGAACGGCAAAAATACAATGATATTATTATCTCTTTAAATATTAAATTATCTTCTGCAGGGTGCCTCTCTTTCTAAATCTAACAATTTCTACGATTGTTGCACCATGTAGCTCAATCATAGTTCTAAACAGACACTATGGTAAGACTAGAAGCTAACACTTGTGGACTTGATTAAGAAAACTAATAACTTTTATTTATAGTTGGATAATGAAATTGGATACCAAGAATGCATGAAATTAATTGTTTGACCATATATATCACCTTTTTTAAAGTTTCTCAAAGGTTTAGTAAGCCAGAGTCATATTCGAGACAATGTCGAACACTAAATACGAATATTTCTTTCAATCAAGATTTGAACATTGATTCCTCACAAGTCTAACATTTTTCGATAAACCTAATCTCCTTTGGTGGTCGACCTCGACCATATAGATATCTTATTAGAGTTCACCTAAGAATTTCATATTTTCTATTTGATCGTAGTCCAACAAATTTCATACAAAACCTTGCAAGAAAGAAACTGTACCATATCAGAATTTCCCAGCAGAAAATCAAAATTTACAAGCTAGGTTGCAAGTGCAACTACATGAATGCCATTGGAGCAGCAGTTAGAAAAATGAAAAGTAGATAGCCAATCTAGTAATTGAGAAAAAACAATAAATATATGATCACTTGTTAGCTTTAAGCCAATCAAGGATACCCTTTTCTGCTTCTGAAAGCTTCCCCTCCTCCTTTCCTTGCAAACCCCCTTCTACGAACTCAAAGTAATCCTTGTAATTACGCTTGTAATAACTATCAACCCTCTGCCACACACAAAAACTGTGATTAAATTGAAAACTAAATATGACATACTGAAGCATAAAATTAAATACCCCACTTTGAGAGCGTTACTTACCTCTTTGTCATTTTTCTCCTTGTTTTCCTCTGTTTTCTTCAAATATTCTGATGACACATTTTCATTACAACATTTTTTTAGTTAGCAATTAAACCACTAAAAACATGTTCAAGTGGCAAGAGCAAGACCTAGCAAGACAGACACGGCGGCACTGGTAATAATTTTAAAAAATATGAATTAATTGAATGTAATCAAATGTGACTGTGTCGTGTCAATGTTTGACACCAGACACGCATACATTCCGAAGTGGTGGTGCTACATAGGGCAAGACATAACAAGTATAAAAAAGAGTTATGCATATATACTTTGAAGAAGCAATGTCCTTGACTCAGGGTCTTGAGTTGCGGTTGCGGCGATAACAGTGGATAAGACGAGTCCTCTCCTTCCAAATTCCATGTTGGTGCTTCTCAGAGTTGGGCTTGCTTGTTTTCTATTATGAACTGCTTGCACATTGGATGATGCATACTTGTTTACCGTAACTGTTAGTGCCATTAACATGGTTTGCCCTATGGAACTCATCGCCTCTTCTCTTTTTAGTTTGCTTAATAAACTTATCCTAAAGGATAATGAACATGTGGTAGCCTAGTTATGTATATAAGGACAAAAACTATATAAAAACTATATAATGAATGATTTGCTTCAATTTCATTTTTACTTTAACTAATAAACATAAATTTAGTCCACCTTCTTCTTTTACAATTTGTTAAAACAAATCTATTTTTTTTTTTAAAAAAATCTAAAATGGAAAAACATTGTTTTCATTATTTTTTTTAAAAGACATTCTTCCTAATTTAATTTGCACCTCAAATGTTTTTTTTTAAGGAATCTCAAATGTTCACTACACGAGTATTCCATCTACTAGAAAATAAAACTAAAAAATGTTATAAAAAAGTAGACAAATCCTTAGTATACCAAAGACATGAAATCTTTCAAAACTAAGGGGGTGTATTGGATTAGAATTTTAAAGGACAATTTTGTTTAAAAAAGTCTTAAGGATTTTAGGATTTTAATGACTTTGATGATTTTAAAATACAATCAAGATTTACAGTTTGGATTTCAATGGATTGAAATCATAAGATTTTAAAAGATTTGAAATGATTTTGCGGATTTCAAAAGATTTTTGAATTTTAAAGATTCATTGAAAAAATTATCATAAGACACTCTCTTTTACTCTATTCTCAATACAAACTATTTTATTTATTTTACTTTATTTTTTTATGAGAGATAGAGGGGAGAGAGAGGGGGGGAAGATAGAGTGAGAGAGAGAGAAGGGAGGAGGGGGAGAGAGAGAGAGGGGGGGGGAGGGAGGGAGGGAGAGAGAGAGAGAGAGAGAGAAGGGAGGAGAGCCATAGTAAAATCTTAACGGGAAAAACAATCTTAAGAAATCTCATGTTTTCATGAAAGACTTTTTCATGATAAAATTGCACTAGAAAATCTCACAAAATCCAATTTATTAAACAATCCTTGAAAATTTGAATGATTTTGAATACCACAAAATTTATTTTTAAGTGATGAAGAGTCTTGATTGAATACCACAAGACTTTTTTTAAATGACAAAGAATCTTGATTGAATACCACAAGACTTTTTTTAAGTTGCAAAGAGTCTTGATTGAATACCACAAGACTTTTTCAAAATAAAAAAGTTTTTTAAAATCTCTTAGAATCTTAATCCAATACACCCCCTAAATACATTTGACTAAAACTCGGTAAAAGGATTTATTTAGCTAAGCTCAATGATAAAAGGTCAATTAGATTAAAATAAAGAATAATAGCTTTAGTTTAAATTAAAGAATCTGATAAATAGTAGTAGAGAGTCAGACAAATAATAGTCAATATTATAAAGAGAACAAAAGAAGCATTAAATCTTTAGCTTAAATTCTAAAGTTGTTACTTGTATTTAGTTTAAGCTGATTCTAAAAAGACAAATATTGTTTTAAGTGTTTTTAAAGCTTTCGGTCAAAAACCAAAGTGTTTTTAAAGCTAAAAGTTATTAGTCCTTAGTTTAAGCTAATTGACGTTTTTATCGCTGAGTCTGGCCATATCGTCTTTTCAAAATTGAGCCAACTTTTGGTCTTACACTAAAGACTTGGGGTCCGGTTAAGTAAAAAGGCCAATTAGCTTAAACTAAAAATTAATAGTTTAGTTTAAACTAAACTAAGGAATCAAATAATAGTCTTTAGTTTAAGCTAATTCTTATCGTTGAGCTTAGGTATATTGTATTGTCTTTTCAAAATTTGTTTTGCCACATATAGTTGCATACATATTGAAGGTAATCTATGTTGTGATGTATCAAATGGAACTCAAAAGACATACATTGGCTGGAAGAGGGGTTGAAAAACATCATAGGGCTCATAAACTCGTTGCATTTGATCTTTAGGTTTTGTTTGTTAAAATATAAAGGATAGTTAATAATATAGTTTATAGCGGATAAATTTGAAATTTTTTTTCTCAAAGAGCTTAGTTTATAATAAACCCATTAGTATGTATTAGGTCATTTATCAAACAACACAACAAAGATTGAAATTGTTTCCGATAAAGTTAATTATCAAATTTTGGAGACGACTAATACGTTTAAGCACTTATGTGTAAACGTTTATATTAAGCCATTTCACTCACCACCAAAAAATATTAAGCCATTTCACTAAACAAAATCTAAGTCAATAAATTTTAAGATTGTTTGAAATTTCATTCAATAATTTCAAAATACAATATGTTTAATTAAAAAAGCTTGTACAATTGCTCAAAAAAAAAAGCTTGTACAAGATGGGCATATATCAATGTATCAACTTATTATTGTAAAAAAAAAAGGGTTAAGTAAGTTTTTCGTCCCTATAAATATAACGAATTTTGATTTTAGTCCCTATAAAATTAAACTGAATGTTTTCATCCTCACAAAAAAAATTATTTTGTTTTTGGTCCTTAATGGATATAATTTTAACGTGTTTTTGACATTTTTTGAACATAATATG
>Ga0315914_1005412_pt1 | contig 18582 bp, 8 predicted proteins | sample MpolenodulesMG_FD_203920 | JGI IMG/M metagenome (GOLD analysis project Ga0315914, IMG submission 203920) | Medicago polymorpha root nodule microbial communities from Los Angeles, California, United States - elongated nodules | ecosystem: Host-associated > Plants > Roots > Nodule | place: USA...
GAAACACTGTTTCGTCTTCTTCCTCTTCACATTTCGTCTTCTTCTAGTAAGTTTTTAACTTCTCTTTTTCACAATAATAACAGTTTAATGCTTTTATTTTGTTGGATTGTTGGTAGAGTATTCTATAGTAGTTAGTTAGTACATATTATTTTGAATGTAGTTTTTTTTCTTCTTTTAAATATGTAGTGCATTTGAGAATTTATTTTTACCTTAAAACTTGGTCCCCCGATGTTTAAATCCTGGCTCCGACAATGCCGCATCAAATAAAAAATTGAATAGAATAAAATAAATTTCTTACCTTTCTAATTACCTTTATCAATCATCTGAAGTGACATCAAAATTTTGACTTTCCTTTTTAGCTTAATGGGTGTTGGTATACCAAGAAGGATTATGCCTTTTGGATGAGTAACGAACACGGGAGTTGGCTGTGGTCATCAAAATAATGGTGGAGAACACCGATTCATGATCATCGGAGTGTGCTGTTGCTGCTGCATGGGTGCAGGTGGAGTTGAGAGATTAGGAACCAAACGAGACGAAGGTGTAGTGGGAGTACGCGGTGAAGAAGAAGAATCCACCGGAAGAGGTGTTGCTGATGCTGTAACATAAGAAGAAGAAGAAGATGACAATGATGATGATGAAATCGGAGGAGAATCGATGATATCAGACAGAGAAAAGATTGATCGAAAGTGAAAGTGAGTTCTTTCTATGTTTCTTTCGGCATGCACACAAAGACAACGTTCATATTTTATTTTTGGGTTGTTTCGTATTTTATAATAGGGCTTAAAACTATATGTTAATAAAATTGTGAATAAAAAATAGCGAAAAATATGTATTTAAATTTTGATTATATTAAAATAAACATGTAATACTATTTTTCTTCAAAGTGTGTTAGACTATTTTTTTGCTAGATTATTAGAAATAAAAAAAAAATTATTAAAGGAGTAAAGCGTAGATTTTAACATAAGAGGGGAGGAGAATGTAATTCAAGCTTCTCTCAAGAGAGGGGGTGAAATATTTACTAATATGTTTTGAATAAGAGGAGAGGGAAGTGTATATTTTAGCATAAGAGGGGATGAAAGTGTAATTCAAGCATCTTTAAGGGGAGGAGAGTGTAATTTACTCTAAATAATAATAACCGTATTGGGACTTTGGCATTCTTTTGTACCAAAAAAAAAAAATTGTATTTAAGACAAATATATTTTACCTTAAAATAATAATAATAAAAATATTTGTTTCTTAAAGAAAAATAGTAATAATATTTGTTTTTTTATAGAAACATGTTAGGATAACCCTTCCCCTCAAAAGAAAAATGTTAGGATGACCTTTATTTTAATATGTTTAAATGCACTTTTGAGCCACTATTTTTTTTAAGGGTAGCTTGCAATTGGGTTAATAATCATTTTGATATCTAAATGTGTAACAAATAGTCACAATAGTCTATAAATGTATAGAAATTTTGATCTTGGTGACTCTATTAATCTTATCGTAAATTTTTGTAGGCAAATAATGCAACTGCATAGTATAAATAGATGCAGCTGTAGTAACCAATTTGGCTTGAAGAAGGGGGAGGCTTTGTTTGGCAAGGCTAAGAAGTTAGCCTATAGCTTATAGCGGATAGCTTGTAAGCTCGTCTGTCAAAAAAATGCTTGTTTGGTAACGGTCTTTTCATCACGAGTTTATAAATTATTTTTCGGACGCCATTTCAAGTAGCAATTGAGCTTATAACTTATAGCTTATCATATTTTCTTCCAATTTTACCCTTACTACTTTATCTATAATCCATTTTTATCCCTTTATAATTTTAAACAAATTTGTTATGTTTTTAATGCTTCTTCGATTCTGAAACGATGTTCTAGCATTTGCCATGAAAAAACTATTGACTTTTGAGAGCGCAAAATTTTCTTATAATATCCCCTAACAACTTTTCTTCCATGGCTCCCACCCTTAGATGCAAAATTTTTTTTGTGTGAATAAATGAGTATACACTGATTTGACATTGAACATACCTTCATCATTTGCATTACATTGCCACCCATCTTCATTGTATTTTAGTTGTGTCGTTTGGATTAGCACCAATAAATTCATCAAGAGATCTCCTTTCCATTTAGTTTAGAGAGCTTTAATGAACATTTTTTAGTCATTTATACCTAACCCGACATCTTTTAATTTGACCCATAATATAATTTTCACTCGACCAACTCCCCCACCCCACAGAAATCTTTGAATCCGAAAAAAATTCTTTCCACACCCTTATTGGCATTTTAAAGAGGGGCATATAAAAAGTTGGAGTATAACTAAGCACCAAATTAATTTAAACAACTTTTCCACCCCAAACTTACACACCTCTATCACCCCAATCTCTTCTCAATATAATTATCTCTAACATAGGATCCCACATTGATGTCTTCCTAGGATTTTCTCCCACACCGATCCCATATTGCATGTCAAAAATTTCGTCGTGTTCCTCATAAATTCATCCTTCACATTGATTTCACATAGTTTAATCTTGTTGAAATTAACCTTTCAATCTGGATATTAACTCAAACCACCTTGGGATTGCTTTCATACTTTGCAAATTCTCCACAAATGGCTCTCCAATTAAAAGTATATCATCTGCATATTGAAGATGACACCCTTTATTTTGAGTTTGCTACTTGGAATCTCAGAGAGTTTCCAATCCATCGGCCACTAAAAGAAATAAAAAAGATGCGAATGAGTCCCTTATTTCAATCTATTACTAGTATTTATTTGGTCCGATGGACATCTATTCACCAACACATGCATATAAACTTCCGGAAAACACGCACGTCTTAATCCACATTATACACTTATTGCAAAAACCAAATCTTCTTAGCATATCTTTCAAGAAACTCCAACTCACGGAGTCATATGTTTTCTCAAAATCAACTCAAAATCAAACATCCCTTCCCTTTTTTCTTTGCAACATCTACTATCTCCTTCACCACTAAAAATCCATCCAACGAAATCTCCCCGTAATAAATGCCAATTGGTTTTTAGAAACAAGAGAATCCATTACCACCCCCAAAACTTTTTTGTAATAAGAATGTAGACTACTTCTTTGAAAGTTTTTCATTTACAAAAAAATCATTTACAAAATATTCATCGAACATTACCTTTATATCTCCCTTTATCACCTCCCGAAAACTTTTGAAGAAGGCAAAGTTGAATCTGTCCATACTCGGACTTTTGTTGCAATATTTTTTATTTTTTTGTGACCGCTACCTTGCTAAAATTAGGGGGTGTTAAATCCAAATCGATCCACAATCCTCTATACATACATTTGAGAATGTTTAAAATGAACAACACACATGGCATATCAAAATCAAATTTAAAAGAAAAGTTACATGTGACAATGTAAGGTTGAATCATAAAAGTCATAGTCCAATTACACCATTTAAAATGTTTCTTTTTTACAAAAATAAAACGATATTCATTCATTCAAATCGATAGATTACATCAAATACAAACATCAATAAAAACGTAAAGGGTGAATCTGCGAACAAACTCACAACACCCAAGTTAATAGCATAAAACGACAAAATGCCTACAAATAATATGATAAAACCTAAGTCACCGAAATTCACATGCTTCCGTATCTTCACCGTTGACGCCCAAATCATTGGTTGAATTTGTAATTGACTGATGCTGATCTTTCAATAGTAAATAAACGAACACCGCGACAAGACGCGAAATCAAACGTCGCATGAGACGACGAACAACACAATGCCGCACTTAGACGACGAAATCACAAAAAAACACAATAGAAAAAACTGGATATATGTGAAAACCACTTATTTAGATTGAAAGAAAAGGAAAAAAAAGATGTTGAGGGGTGATTCTATGTCAAAAAATGACCTAAAACCACCCCTCCTCGATGAACGAAGGAGAAAAAAAGTTTAGAAAGAAGTTGGAGTTTCTCTCACTAGAAAACTAGAAAAACACTCACTTACCATTTAAAATGTTTAAAATGAACGATACACATGACATATCAAAATCAAATTTAAAAGAAAAGTTACATGTGGCAATGTAAAGTTGAACTATAAAAGTCATAGTCCAATTACACCATTTAAGACAAACTTTTTTTTAATGGCACCATTTATGACATACTAAAGTAACAAAGAATAACCAACAATCAAATAAAAATCTTCAACAACAAAATTTTGAAAAATAATCTAAATAAATAATTATATAAAATGACATAATTTCAAAATTAAAAAACTAGAATTATAATTTTTTAAATCAGCAAAAATAGATGTTTTTTTATTTATAAGATATGTTTTGCATTGATTGAAAAATTACAATCTCAAATGACTACAATGCTTCTTGCATATGATTTTTTTTCTTTCTTTCTATCAACATAAAAAACTAAAAAATACGAGATAAATATTATCACCGATAAATATAAAAAAACATAAAAGAAAATCATTTTTCAATAATAATCAATATCTTTGAAATAAACAAGAGACAATTATTTTCAATAAAACTATATGTTAGTCATTGATAAATAAAAAAAAATACGGGATAAGTTTTTATCAAGAGAAGGAAATACAATACTTGGGTTAGGGGGCAACGACCTGACTCAATAAACCACAAAACCCAACAATTTAGTGCAAAAATGGTAATAAAAGAGAACCGTCCCAAACAACCATTACCACGTACAATCCAACGAACCCACATAAGGGCGCGACAATCCAGCGAACGTAGTGGGACAAAACCTCATCCTTTATACATATATTTGAGAATGTTTAAAATGAACAATATACATGACATATCAAAATCAAATTTAAAAGAAAAGTTACATGTGACAATGTAAGGTTGAATCATAAAAGTCATAGTCCAATTACAGCATTTAAGACAAACTTTTTTTAACGACACCATTTATGACATACTAAAGTAACAAAGTATAACCAACAATCAAATAAAAATCTTCAACAACAAAATTTTGAAAAATAATCTAAATTAATAAGTATATAAAATGACAAAATTTCAAAATTAAAAAACTAGAATTATAAATTTTTAAATCAGCAAAAATAGATGTTTTTTATTTATAAGATATGTTTTGCATTGATTGAAAAATTGCAATCTCAAATGACTACATTGCTTCTTGGATATGGTTTTTCTTCTTCTTTTTGTCAACATAAAAAACTAAAAAATACAAGATAAATATTATCACTGATAAATATAAATAAAAAAAACATAGAGGGAAAACATTTTTCAATAATAATCAATATCTTTGAAATAAACAAGAGACTATTATTTTTCAATAAAACTATATGTTAGTCATTGATAAATAGAAAAAAATACGGGACAAGTTTTTATCAAGAGAAGGAAATACAATATTTGGGTTGGGGGGCAACGACTAAAATATTTTAGGTATGATGAACGACTACTACCGTCAACACGGAGCATCTATGCACCTAGCCCTTTCGATCAACATCATGATAAAACCAGTCATGTTGAATCGAGATATGCATCCAATAGAACAACGCCAGAACTAAAGAATCCATTTATTCAATTCAGAAAACCAGATTCAAGATTTTCAAACAAAATCACAGAGCCGAAACAAAGTCATCACCCATCTTCATTTCCACGAAACAAAACGAAAAAAACACCAGTAAACAAAAATGAAAAAAAAAAGAAGCAAAAACAGACTGAGACTAACTCATAATCACATCAACACCATAGCTCTACAAGACAACGACGACGTTGAACGAAACCAGTGACCAGAATAGAATCAACACACACCAAGACTCTGAAAGGACAACCGTTGTTGCGCTTCATCGATGACGATCTGAAACCCATAAATACATTTTTCATTTATACATAAAAACACGGGACATATATTTACCACTGATAAACATAAAATCATGTGACACATATTTGTCATCATTGCGGCAAAAAAAAAATACTAACATATTATTTTAAGAAAAAAAAATGCTGACATATTTAAAAATTCACGGTGCGTAGATGTTTTTCATCAATAAATAAAAAAATAAAAAAATTTAAGATTGAAAAAATAATAGTCTATCACCCGTGCATCGCACGGGTTAACACACTAGTAAAATACAAATCAATCTAAAAATTTGAAAATTACATAAAACTGAATATTATTGGATGTGTTTGGATGTTATTTTTTGAAAACCGCTCGAATTGAATTTTGGATTAATTTTTCAAAACTGAATCAAATCACATACATTTTTTTTTTAATAAACAACAAACATATTTTAATTCTTTTTTAATTTTTCATATGCACGATATATTGTATTAATCAATTATTCGTTGTTTTTTAATAATATTTTTAATACTAATTTCTTGAAAATTAACCAATTTTTTTTATATCAAAACATGATTAAAAGAAACCGCATCAAATTTAATCAAATTGAATCAGTTTTATTAGTTTTTTTTTGGTCAAGTAGTCTAGTGGTTAGAGCTCACACAATTAAATGTGGAGAAATGGGGTGTCTGGGGTTCGAACCCCGACCACTGCATATAATATGCAATATCCCTATCAATTGAACTAAGCTCACTGGGATAATCAGTTTTATTAGTTAAACGGGATATTTTGATATACTTTTATTTTTAGATCAACAAGTTTTTATATCAAAAAAAGCCATATTAACTAACTAGCCCGCTGTATTTTCATATTCCACATTGTATTGAAACTTTTATTATAATTGAAATTTTATAACTATATATATTTCTCTTGAAAAAAAAGTTTTTTATCTCGAACCAAACCAAAACCACATCAGCAAATACCCTTGCTCAAAGCACTTGGAAACAAAACCCAAATAAATGAGAAAAGTGCAATTAAGGGATTTTATTATGATTTTATATCTCAAGACATCTTCCCCTTAAAATTTGGCATGTTTTACTAAAACGTTTCATTGTCTACGTGTAAATGTTTCTTACCCAAATTATGGCCCATTTTCATGTTTATCTGCCATCTTAACCCCTCTATATAAATCAAACGGTTTATGTCTTCCTCTCTGTCTTAATCTTTCAAGAGTTGTCTTTTTCTAGATCGTGTTGTCTCCACAGTTTTTCTTTCAATTGAGTTCTTCAATCCAACATTGACACATGGTTCCTACAAATCGCAATCAACATTTTCCCGGTTAGAGGTATACTCAATAACCCTTAAATTTTATTATGCAAATGTTGTTCAATTCAATTATAAGTTATAAACCTTTTTTTTTCATTGTTCACTTATTGTTCTTTCATCCCTTGAATGCTTCAAATCGCAATCAATCATTCATTTTGGATATTGTAATTCTTTATGATATTTCTCTGCAAATATTTTGTATAGTTTATGAATTTCATATTGTGTTTTAGTGTATAGTTGCAAAATAAAATCAAACGATGGAATCATGTCACGCCTTGCATCTATCGGTGAATGCCAGCTCTATTTCCTTCACTTGTATATTTTTTTATTTGTATCAAATACTAAAAAGGAAAGAATCAAATTAATTTTATTATGTTTCTTTTTTTATAAATTGGAAATTAAATTAGTTTTATTGTGATCGGTTCATATCATTATTGATTACTTCATGTAGTGCATTAGAAATTAGAATAAAGTACAAATTGAAGTACAACTTATCATGCATGGAAACCAACTGGAATTAACCAATGTCCAATGCATGAAATAACAATTAACACTTGGTTCAACCCACCTGCCAATGTGTATAGTCAAACTGCATTTCATGTTAACTCTACGTTTCCTGTTCATCTGGAATGATTTGATGTATTTCCTTCTATTTTTTAATATATGTTCTAAGTACATATATTTAGTTTTTTTTTCTTTCAATATATTTAGTTTTTTTTTCTTTCAATTTTTTTAGTTTTTTAAATAATTAAGTAGTATTTTTTTCACTAAATAATCAAGTTGCATGAATAGGAGGAGTATCTATAATAATAGTTATATTCATAAAAAAAAAGTTTGTAATTTAATAGTGTGATTTTATATTCATATTTCGAAAATCAGTTTTTATTAATTATATTAAATCGAGTAAAAAGAGTCATGATCTGGGCATAATAAATGGGAATCATGACCCAAAAAAATTGGGATATTGAAAAAGTTCTTGTTGATTGAGATTATAATTATAATATGCTATATTAGGATATATATTATATGTTTTTAACTTCGTTTTTAATTTTTCTAAACTTCATATCATCAAAATAAATGCTCTTTTAATCTTTTTCCTTTTTTGAAAAAGATCGTTTAAGTTGTTAGTGCTATTTTTTTCTGAATATTTTATTTCTAAATTAATTTTTGTCCTTCCAATGAATATAACCATTTTAAGTTCTCTTCAAAAACAAAAAAAAAGCATTTTAAGTGATTTCTATGATTCCTTAAAAAAAAGTGATTTCTATGATTAATTTTCTTGTAGAGTAAGGAATTTTATTTTATTTTTTGTACGGAAAGGATAGTAGGATCTTCTTACCACTTATAAGCAATTTTATTTTCAATTTATCAAAGTAATTTAGCAACGTAATAAATAATTGAATTATTTTTTCTTTGAAGGAATTGAAGTAATTTTTGTTCATATAAAAAATTAAATGAAGTAATTTGTAACAATTATTTCATCGATTATAATTAAATGAAATTTTTTGGATAGGAGTGACCTACTTACTACATATAAGTAATTTAAAACGTTATTAATTTCAATTTAACACAGTAATAAGTAATTGAAATAATTTTTTTATTTTATAAAAAACAATCAAGTAATTTGTGACAATTATTTATTTGATTACAATTTAATGATTTTTTTAGAGTAATGATCTACTACTTTTTTTTTTTTTTTGGTACAAAGTAATGATCTACTACTTACTACGGTATATTTACCATATTTAAATCATTAGTTTCAAGGTAACACAATAATAAATAATCGAGGTCATTTTTTACCTTTTCAAAGTATAAATCAAGTATATTTTTTTTGACAATTATTTCCTTAATTACAATTAAATGAAACTTTTAGGAGAGTAATTATATTTTTTTTTTTTTTACTGAATTAAGGATATGAAGCACTTACAATTTTTTTTTTATGTGTAAATATGAATTTAAAAATTCATATTAGCTGTGAAACAATTTAAAATTTTTAAAAAGTGTTTATTTTTACATTTTAGTCACACTAAGAAATAATCCTATTAGAGATGATGATCATTGCTTTTGCTATGAAACAAGTACTATGATATCTTGAATTAAATTTTAGAACTAATTAAGTTTTGACTGAATTCATTCTTCTTTTTATGTGTCATTGGATTTCTGATTTTGGAATTTGAAATTTTCACAGGAACCTGATCACTAGAATCAGATTCGGATACACTCATAAATAGAGCCAGCACTCATATTAGCTGTCTTTGTTTCATCCTTTTCGATTCTCTCTTCATTGCTTGCCACCACCTTCACGAAAACCTAGCCACTACTTCACTTCCTCTCCCTGCTACTATCTCTTCATTCAAAACACACCCTCATTATTTTTCACTTTCACACCCCAACTATTTACTTTCACACGCCCTAACTCTATTTCTTTCACCTCTATATATGATTCCTTCATTCCTTCTCATTATACAAACCAACCCAAATTTCAACTCCTTGTAGCTACATTATCTTCATAGTTCAAACAAATCATGCCCTTCGGCTACAAACCTTACCCTTCAAACGACGACGACTACATTGGCAACGAGAGTTGCAACGACTACATTGACTTCCTTAGCTTTGATCACCACAATGCTCTTGCTCCATCCAAGGATAACAAGAAGGTAAGAAGGTGCATTAGAAATAAGGAAGAGAAGAAAGAGTTCCCTCCTCCTATACCTTTCTTAGCTCAAACACAAAACCTTGCTTCCCATATGCCATATGTCTTGAAAAGATTCTACACTAATGAGGGTAGGTTGATCATCAAGGAAGAGAAAGTGAAACATCATGAATATTTTCATGCACGCCGAGAAAATGGTAGACTCACCTTGGAGCTTGTTCCACTCGATCACGACGATTACAATTTCTTTGCAAGAAGTGACGAAGAACAAGAAGAAGAAGAGTTAGCTTCACCACCAACAAGTCCACATGAAGAAATCAATGATCTTCATGTTCATCAAAGTGTTGAACCTAATGATAGTTTTGAAGAAGAAGAAGAAGATAAGGACTATGTTCAAAAGAATGTTGGTGATGAGGTTTTTGTGGAAAATGAGAATGAGATAGTAGGTGGTGCAAATAGTAGAGGAAATTGTTTGAATTGCAAAGCAGCTCCTTCGGGTATTTTTGGGGTACTGCCTCTACATCCTATTAGGACAGTTCGTAGTTGATGAGTTTGTTACTTGTTAGATACATGCATTTGTTAAGCTTTTAGACTCTTCAATGGCTAGGGATTGTAGTTCTTGGCAACATTGCGTTTCTTTTTCTATTTTGATACAGTTTGTTTCTTCCTTCTTAGATATAATCAATTTCATTTTGAAAGTTTTGATTACTAATAAATAATCATGTTATCTTGAGGTAGGACCAAACCTTGATATTTTGGGAGTGGATCTTATATCCAATGATTGCATTCCTCCAAGTATGGTTTTAAATGGGATAGATGCCCAGTTGAAATTGTGGTTGCAACGTCGTTATGGATTTCAAAATTCTTAGTATGACTACGGGTGAGAATATTTAAAACCATGGTGAGAGATATTTGAGTAGAACTTTAGTTTATTTGGAGTTAGTGGCGGTCTTGAACATGTTTAAGACATGCGATCGTGATGTGCCTCATTGTTTGAAAGACACCAATAACTTTTTGCTATATATTAAAAAATTTGTATGATTAAACAAAATGTACATTGAAGATTAAAGTGATCAAATTTTTTATTTTCTTAAATTGTTCAAGGCCTAAAATTTTAGGTCATAAACTTATAAGCTTCTTAAGCTTCAACATACGAAAAATGGTTAACTCCTTTACTCTTATATTATTCAATGCACTTAATTTACTTTGTAATGAGGTTTTTTTTTCCCACTTTTCCCTAATCCTCCAACTTGATTTCTGTAAAAGTATGAACTTTGATTCTATTGCATCTGCAATGTGATAGTGCCAATTGTCAGCTTCAAAGTTTTTGACATTCTAAAACCTTCTACTAAAACTAAAGATTATTTTTAGAATGCTATAACGGTGAGTAATGTCAATATTGTGATACATTTTCCCACGAAATCCTTTTTTTTTTTTGTCGAATAAAATGAATACATAGTAAAATTATAGGTTTAAATGTGACCATCCATGTACTCATTACTGAATCATTCTCAATACAATTAAATATAAATTCTAATGGTTTTCCCTATGTTTCTACCTATCAATCATACTTCTCCTATGATGTTCATCTCTCCACCTTCTCCTATGAATATTTTAAAAAATAAGAAAGGATAAAAAAAATCCAATCATTGGGTGCTACACAAGAACTAATTGACAACTCATGAAATATTGTAGTAGAAGAGATCTTTCTTAGATCTTTTTCTAATGCAAGCCCTCATTCTTCACTGCCCGATCTCCTGAATCTAAAACATTTCAACACAGTCACATTGGTGTCTAACACACCTCACAATAGAAGGAAAAATACATATATCTTTTGGACAATCAAAGTAAGTATAACATTCAATAAGTGCTGCCATGTAAAAAAATAAGAATGTTAATAAAAGGAAACTTACAAATTAGAGAAGCATATTTTAAAAGGATGAACAATTGGCTCACCTTCAGTGTCGGTTGTAAAAAGAAACAGTGAAAGAAAAATGATTCTAGAGCAAACAAATTTTATAATTTCACCCATATTTTGCTCCCTAACAAATAGAAAATGATTTGATTACTTTATAATAATATATAAAGCTCATGATGTCTTTACATCAATTAAATAGTTTTTAGTACTTCAATGTATTGTGCTTGTCCCTCAGAACACTAAGTAAGGAGGTTACATAAAAACTTGTTTACTAACTTTTTATTATTGTTTTAACATTTCATGAAAGAAAAGGAAAAAATATTACAAAAATGAAAAAGAAAGTTGTACAATGTTAGTTATTTGTAGGAAACATGCACCGATGATTTTTTGGAAAAACCATTGAATTCAAGTTAATGCATATGAAATTTTAGAACTTGATGATTTATCCCACGTACTCAATCACATCTGTTTATGATTCATAATGATTAGAATTTACAAAAAAAAAATAATATTTGAATTTACAAAAGAATATGATGTTGAAGATTCACAAAATTATTTATCCAAATAATTCATAAATATTATGGAAATATGTTTTAAGTAGAGATAATTTTGAGATGATTTTACAATAGAAAACTACACATTTATACTTTGATTAAAATAAGGGATATGCATATTTTTAGTCACAAATTTCTTATGTTTTGCTTTTTCAGCTTCTCACGAGTTTTACAAGACTTGTACTTTATCCTTCCTATGTAAGTGTATCTCATCAAAATCAATTTTTTTTTTATAGGAATCTTCAAAACTCAATTAAATTTTTGTCATTGAATTATTTACTACTTATTTGGAGTTGCTTATGATCTTTGAATCTCTCCATTGACCACACTTTAAGTATGATTCAAGAGATGTTATAATTTTTTAAGTAGAAATCATATCATTTGAGGTTTAGGGTGTCACACGAAACTTCTCGAGTTCATCAAAATGAATATGCTCTATCTACACATCGAAAGAAATTTAACGAATATTTAATGGTTTTTTTTATTGAAGTAAGCGCATTATCATCAAAATAAATGGAATTAAAGCTTCACGTCTCTTCGGTTCTTATAAGTAAAGAGACGTGAAGCTATAATTCCATTTATTTTGATGATAATGCGCTTATTTCAATGAAAAAACCATTAAATATTCGTTAAATTTTCGGTACGTAAATACAATATATTCATTTTGATGAACTTGAGAAGTTTGTGTGACACTTTAAAATAGTGTATCCATAGTTTAAAAACCGGACCGGACCGGCCAGTTGAACCAGTCCGACCAAGAACCAGTGGAGGTGATCGGTTCGAGCTACTTATCAGATCGGTTGTGCATTCAAACCGACGCGAACCGATATGACTCGGTCAGAACATTGTGAATCAGAAATTTAATAAATGATTTTATTAAAAAATGGCTTAGCAGGGTGTTGAAACTGCGACCTAACATTTGCATGGCACTCCCTTTACCATTTGCACCATGATTCTCATTTGAAACATAATGCTTCTACTTATTTATATTTAATAATTACATTTTGGATTAAGAAGACAATTTTTATTTTTTTTTAAGGAATGGATTGTGATGACAATATCATCATCACACTTAATTATATTTAATTTTTGGCCAAGCTTGTGAGCTCAAAAATAATTTGTCATTAAAATGAACAATATTATTAAAAAATAACTATGCAATAAAAATATTGTTATAAACATTTAACTTTGATTAAAACTATTTTTTTAGCACATTTGTTTTTATTTATGTTGTAGTTGGAAAGTGAAATATTTTTAAATATATTTATTTAAATATGTACTATATCTCAAAAAGAATATATGCAGCTAAATTCAAAGACATCTATCAAGATGTTTATATTTATATTGTAAAAAATGTGCTTTTATTTATGTAAAAAGTAATTATAATTGACCGAGTCATATAACCAAGTTATTCGATTCAATCCGATTTAGTCGTGCGGTTCGACCAGTGACCCAGTGGTTCAACCATTGAACCAACGACCCAGTACCTTTACCGAGTCGATCACCGGTCCGATTTTTAAAACTTTTTCATAATGAAATTCAATTAAAGCATAATAATGAAACTAAAAATAATATTTACATAATTATTAAATCCAGATCATATAAATTTCGCATCTCACTCGTTGTCCACTGCTCACTGGCCGTCACCTTCTCATTCCGGCTTCTCATTCCGAGCTTACACGGGGCCTCAATCCTCTCTTCTTCAAAAGAGGTCCGTTTATATTAGATTTGTTTATTTTATTATAATGTTTAACTCTCTTTAACGAATCATATAACTCTCTTTAACTCCATTATTTGTTTACATAGGTGCGATTTTTATTAGAATGTTTAACTCTCTTTAACGAATCGTTTAACTCTCTTTAACTCCATTATTTGTTTACATAGATGCGATTATTATTAGAATATTTAACTCTCTTTAACTCCAACTCCATTATTTGTTTACATAGGTGCGATTTTTATTAGAATGTTTAACTCTCTTTAACGAATCGTTTAACTCTAAATACATTATTTGTTTGCATAAGTGCGATTTTTATTAGAATGTTTAACTCTCTTTAACGAATCGTTTAACTCTCATTAACTCCATTATTTGTTTACATAGGTTCGATCTTTAACTCCATTAAAGAGAGTTAAACAATTTGTTAAAGAGAGTTAAACATTCTAATAAAAATCGCACCTATGTAAACAAATAATGGAATTAAAGAGAGTTAAACGATTCGTTAAAGTGAGTTAAACATTCTAATAAAAATCGCACCTATGTAAACAAATAATGGAGTTAAAGAGAGTTAAACATTCTAATAAAAATCGCATCTATGTAAACAAATAATGGAGTTGGAGTTAAAGAGAGTTAAACGACTTGTTCAAAAGAGTTAAATATTCTAACAAAAATTGCACCTATGTAAATAAATAATGGAGTTAAAGAAAGTTAAACGATTCGTTAAAGAGAGCTAAACATTCTAATAAAAATCGCAGCTATGTAAACAAATAATAGAGTTAAAGAAAATAAAACGATTCGTTAAACAGAGTTAAAAATTGTAATAAAAATCGCACCTATGTAAACAAATAATAAAGTTAAAGAGAGTTAAACGATTCGTTAAACAGAGTTAAACATTCTAATACAAATCGCACCTATGTAAACAAATAATAGAGTTAAAGAGAATTAACATTCTAATAAAAATCGTACCTATGTAAACAAATAATATATTTGGAGTTAAAGAGAGTTAAACGATTCGTTAAAAAGAGTTAAATATTCTAATAAAAATCGCACTTATGTAAACAAATAATGGAGTTAAAGAGAGTTAAACATTCTAATAAAAATCGCACCTATGTTAACAAATAATGGAGTTAAAGAGAGTTAAACATTCTATTAAAAATCGCACCTATGTAAACAAATAATGGAGACTCGTTAAAAAGAGTTAAACATTCTAATAAAAATCGCACTTATGTAAACAAATAATGAGGTTAATGAGAGTTAAACATTCCACTAGAGCAAAATTATAATCTTAGCCTTGCTAAAGGAAAATTGCTTGACAACCCAGAATATTATTATTCTGATCCTAATTAATTCTCTAGTTAATAATTCTGATTGTATAGTTATTTCTAGAATCATTTGTTTTGGAAGAGTCAACTGTATAGTGATTGTAGGAGAAATCTCAGTTACGTGATTAGAAGACCTTTTGTATATATTGATATGTTAGATGTGAACAAAACGGGCAGAAAAATTATACGTACTGTTTTGTTAATAAGCAACTTGAATTAATCAATGACATATCTCTGCAATCTAAATACTTATATTAACGATAACTTTAGAGGCACACATATCTTTTGCTCCTTTGCGTCTCCGCATTTCAATGTTTTTTTCCTTTTGTAATAATGATTGTTGCTGACTCACTCTAGTTTGTTAAAATGCATGAGTCACCAATCATTTAGCTACATTAATGTGCCTTTATAAGGATGATGTACTAATAAAGAAGGTATCAAAAATAATAATAGTAATAGTAACATCACTCTAATCATGATAACAAAAAACAAAATCATACATTGGATGGGGATAACCACCAGGGAGTCCAAGAATCATGTATGCAACATTGTTTTCCATTACCTGTATAGAAATAGTTAAATTAAAATGTCTTATATATTTTACAAAAAAAAAATAATTAAATTATAATTACTGATACCAGTGTTTGCAGTTCCTTTGCAATTGTCAAAGGACTTATTAGCTTTTCATGACCATTTATCTTCTGTAACTCAAATTCAAAAATTGAAGGTTTTTTCCATCGGTCCCCCATTTCAATAAGGCTGAAAAACAAACATTTTGGTTAGCTCTCATTTATCTTGTGTTTGGTAACACAAAAAAGCTAGTTTATAACTTGTTGGACTAGCTTATAAGCTTGTTTTGATAGTATAAAATGTGTTTGGTAAAGATCTTTTCCATAATGAAATTCAATTAAAGTATAATAATGAAACTAAAAATAATATTTGCATAATAATTAAAGAGTTAAAGAGATTCGTTAAAGTGAGCTAAACATTCTAATAAAAATCGCACCTATGTAAACAAAAAATGGAGTTAAAGAGAGTTAAACATTCTAATAAAAATCGCATCTATGTAAACAAATAATGAAGTTAAAGGGAGTTAAACGATTCATTAAAGAGAGTTAAACATTCTAATAAAAATCGCACCTATGTAAACAAATAATATATTTGGAGTTAAAGTGAGTTAAACGATTCGTTAAAGAGAGTTAAACATTCTAATAAAAATCGCACTTATGTAAACAAATAAAGGAGTTAAAGAGAGTTAAACATTCATATAAAAATCACACCTATGTAAACTAATAATGGAGTTAAAGAGAGTTAAACATTCTAATAAAAATCGCACTTATGTAATCAAAGAATGGAGTTAAAGAGAGTTAAACATTCATATAAAAATCACACCTATGTAAACTAATAATGGAGTTAAAGAGAGTTAAATGATTCGTTAAAGAGAGTTAAACATTCTTATCAAAATCGCTCCTATATAAACAAATAATGGAGTTAATGAGAGTTAAACATTCTACTAGAGCAAAATCATAATCTTAGGCCCAGTTTGGATAAATAGCTTTTACAAATGCTTATAGCATTAGAGCTTATAAACTAGAGCTTACATCATAAGCATTTATACTCAATAAGCTCTTTATGTTTGGATATGTACATTAAAAAGTACTTACATAAATTGAAGTGTTTGGATTGTAGGAGAAATCTCAGTTACGTGATTGGAAGAGCTTGTGTATATATTGATATGTCAGAAGTGAACAAAACAGACAGAAAAATTATACGTATTGTTTTGTTAATAAGCAACCTGAATTAACCAATGACATATCTCTGCAATCTAAATAATTACATTAACGATAACTTTAGAGGCACACATATCTTTTGCTCCTTTGCGTCTCCGCATATTAATTTTTTTTCCTTTTGTAATAATGATTGTTGCTGACTCACTCTAGTTTGTTAGAATGCATGAGTCACCAATCATTTAGCTACACTATGCCTTTACAAGGATGATGTATTGAATAAAGAAGGTATCAAAAATAATAATAGTAATAGTAACAACACTCTAATCATGAAAACAAAAATCAAAATCATACATTTGATGGGGGATAACCACCAGGGAATCCAAACATCATGTATGCAACATTGTTTTCTATTTGGTGTACACAAATAGTTAAATTAAAATGCCTTATATATATTACAAAAAAAAATAATAATTAAATTATAATTACTTATACTAGTGTTTGCAGTTTCTTTGCAATTGTTAAAGGACTCTTTAGCTTTTCATGACCATTCACCTTCTGTAGCTCAAATTCAATAATTGAAAGTTTTTTCCACTGGTCCTCCATTTTAATAAGGCTAAAAAAAAACATTTTGATTAGCTCTCATTTATGTTGTGTTTGGTAACACAGATAAGCTAAATTATAGCTTGCTGGACTAGCTTATAAGCTTGTTTTTATAGAATAAAATGTGTTTGGTAAAAAGCTTTTTCATAATGAAATTTAATTAAAACATAATAATGAAACTAAAAATAATATTTACATAATAATTAAATCCAGATTATATAAATTCCGGATCTCACTCGTTGTCCAATGCTCACTGGCCGTCACCTTCATTCCCCCGCTTCTCACTCCAAGCTTACACGGGGCCTCAATCCTCACTTCTTCAAAAGAGGTCCGTTGATATTAGATTTGTTTATTTTATTATAATGTTTCACAATCTTTAACGAATCGTTTAACTCTCTTTAACTCCATTATTTGTTTACATAGGTGCGATTTTTATTTGAATGCTTAACTCTATTTAACGAATCGTTTAACTCTCTTTAACTCCATTATTTGTTTACATAGGTGCGATTTTTATTTGAATGTTAACTCTCTTTAACGAATCGTTTAACTCTCTTTAACTCCATTATTTGTTTACATAGGTACGATTTTTATTAGAATGTTTAACTCTCTTTAACTCCAACTCCATTATTTGTTTACATAGGTGCGATTTTTATTAAAATGTTTAACTCTCTTTAACGAATCGTTTAACTCTCTTTAACTCCATTATTTGTTTACATAGGTGCGATTTTTATTAGAATGTTTAACTGTCTTTAACTCCAACTCCATTATTTGTTTACATAGGTGCGATTTTTATTAGAATGTTTAACTCTCTTTAACGAATCGTTTAACTATCTTTAACTCCAAATACATTATTTGTTTACATAGTTGCAATTTTTATTAGAATGTTTAACTCTCTTTAACGAATCGTTTAACTCTCTTTAACTCTAAATACATTTGTTTATTTAGATGCGATCTTTAACTCCATTAAAGAG
>Ga0315914_1005413_pt1 | contig 18580 bp, 7 predicted proteins | sample MpolenodulesMG_FD_203920 | JGI IMG/M metagenome (GOLD analysis project Ga0315914, IMG submission 203920) | Medicago polymorpha root nodule microbial communities from Los Angeles, California, United States - elongated nodules | ecosystem: Host-associated > Plants > Roots > Nodule | place: USA...
CGACACATAACCTTAAGTTCTCTTGCTCTATCTCTAATTTTCTTTCCCTCTTGGCTTTCAAGATCCATAAACCTCTTAACAAGCTCTTCCATATCTTCTTTTGCGAAAAACACATCACTCTCCAACTTCGATGATTTCTCTACCTTCCACCCATTTTTCCATTCATCAACAATTTGAGTGCTATTAGGGTGTTGATCATGGGCAAGAGGGAATGTCAAAATTGGTACACCAGAAAAAACAGTATCCAAAGTAGAATTCCATCCACAATGACTCCAAAATCCACCTATAGAAGAATGAGACAACACCTTGAGTTGATCACACCAAGGTATCACCATTCCCTTATCTCCACACTTGTCTTTCAACCTCGATGTTTCCCTGTGGGCCACATAAAGGTATCGAATTTCACTACTGTTAAGTGCTTCAATGATTTCGTCGATTTGGGCCCTAGACGTGGAACAGAAACTGCCAAAAGAAATGTATAATACGGATTCAGATGGTTGAGAATCTAGCCATTTTATATAGTCGTGGCTATGGTCAGTGTTTTCCGTTTTTTTTCCTTCAAGGTCTAAATAAGGTACTGCAGGACCAATAGGATAGATTGGAAAGGGGAATATAGATTTAAGGGTATCAATTGTTTCAGCTTCTAACTCATGCACTGTTGTGAGAAGAAGGTAATTTGCTTTGGTAACCTTGGAAATGCATTCCAATGAGAGCTGTATATTTCGAGGATCGTCTCCGCGAACAACAGTTCGAAGGTCTTCTATATGAAGAGACGAAATTCCTGGCATGTTCTCTGCACAGATTAGATAAGCAGTCATGTACAATTGCATTAATTTTTAGCAGATGATGATATGCAATAAATAAAAGTATCACTCGAAATTAAATATGTCAAGACTAATATCCTTGTGATAACTCATTGATAAAATAATTCCATGCTAAATTCCAAATTTACCATTCATTCTGTGGTTATTTTAGATGGTTAGTAGTTTTTTTTATCAATATAGTAAGTAGTTTAACATCTTGTTCTGAAAATTAGCTAGAGAAAGAATTGGAATGAATCTTTAAGCTTTATATAGCTCAAATACAATTTAACACAAATATTGGTTACCATAATGCATGATTAAGGTATTTGAAATTACATATGCCTTAAACTTGACAGTTGACATGCTTAGAAGCTTACATGACTTAAGAGAAATTTTCCTTACCCCTTTTCTAAGGAAAAAAAAATGAAGGAACTATATTTATTACTGGTTTAATATAAATAATTATTAGAAATTTGTCTGTGAGGTTCTACCTCAGTATTAAGAACTCGATTTTATAATCTTAAGAAGAATATTAAAATATCCTCACACACGGTTGTAAAATAATCATTAGTTACTTTTATTAATAATAAATTTCTATTCCCCATTTTGTTCTTGAAAAAAAAAATTGTTTGAAAGTTAGAACCCTATAGCTTATAATGAACACTAACACAATAATATTTTTTTCCTATGTATTATATATTTAACATTTCTAATTGGATTCAAGCCAAATTTGCTAATATCTCGAGTGACTACGGAGTATGCTATGAGAATCCCTAAGAGCACACCCAAGTGAATCCGCTGATTCCATCAATGCCACATGATGACAATCGAACGATGATCCACATATCACGCCGAGAACAACCCAAAGGGTTTGGTAGGTTCCACCTAGAAAACCCTAAAATGTGTAATATATATTACATGATATCACTAGTAAGGATAACTTAGGCTCCAAGTAACATAGCTTAGCTTAGTTTCCTTTATAATAAGCTGATGCATTCCCACTGTAACCTATTGTGCATGCTCAACTACCTATAAATAAGCTTGTAACTATTGAACCATTATGCAATAATACACTATTTTCCTGATTTCATAATATGGTATCAGAGCCGGTCACTCTTTGATTTCTTGGAGGACAAAGAAGTAAATCATTGTTTCCAGGTCCTCATCTGAAGTTGAGTATCGGGCTCTAGCTTCAGCTACTTGTGAGCTTCAATGGCTTCTGTACTTGCTCAAGGATCTCAACATTCAATGCTCTATGCTTCCTGTCCTTTTTTGTGATAATCAAAGTTCCCTCCATATAGCTGTTAATCCAGTTTTTCATGAACGTACAGAGCATTTGGAGATTGATTGTCATCTGGTGAGAGAAAAACTTCAAGCTGGCATCATGAAGCTTCTCCCTGTTTCTTCTCAATATCAGATTGTTGATTTCTTCACAAAATCCTTGCTTCCTCAGCCTTTCAACACTCTTCTATCCAAGTTAGGGCTCCTGGATTTGTACCAACCTCTAACGTGTGGAGGATATTACATGATATCACTAATAAGGATAACTTAGGTTCCAAGTAACATAGCTTAGCGTAGTTTCCTTTATAATAAGCTGACGCATTCCCACTGTAACCTATTGTGCATGCTCAGCTACCTATAAATAAGCTTGTAACTATTGAATCATTATGCAATAATACACTATTTTTCTGATTTCATAATAATATAAATAAACACATTTGATCCAAGTTAAAGATACACGTTCTCTAAACTCTAAAACCTTACACTCTCAAATCTCAATCACAAACTAACTTGATAGTGATTGCAAGTACACCCCTCAGCCTCGCTCTGAGGTCCTGCCTCTATCGTGCTTCCACCACTCCGACCTTCGATCTAGATCACCTCTGGATCAAAACACTATTAGTTGATGTTTTACCTTTTAATCTTTGTAGAAAACTTGTTAGATAATAGCGATTAGCAATATATAAAGTGGGTTGTCTCCTCTAATCAAGAAACCCCTAACCACACTTATTTATCGTACCAATCCATTACGTCAAATTAACTATATATTGGAATAATTATAGAATTTTAAAATGAGCATAGAACATTTTTTGAAAATAATTCTAATCCACGGTCAACTTAAAATTTTGTATGCTGCGAACAAAATCATATGACTTAAGTTAAACATTTTTAACTAAAACATTATGAGTGGGGATATTCACTAGTCAGACAAACTCGTAAACTTCCAAACAACTCAGGTTGGAACGAGTTTGTTCATATTGTATCCAAATTGAACAAATTTGATAAAATTTGGGTTGGATTGAACGGATCACCTAAACCCGTGAACACCCATAGTTACGAGATTGCAGGTGATGTATATTATTTAAATTTATGTTTTTTTTTTCTTCAAATATAAATAAAGTTGTAACTAAAATTAAGCATAGATCTAACAAATGATTAATTGTAAATTTCATGCAATCATGCAATCAGTACAAGTGTAGTTATTGGATCGAGATACCTTCAACTTTCAAAGTCAATGTTTTGTATTTAAAATTGGAATAGTCTCGGATCTCAATCCAACAACCATGGTTAAACCAACCAACTACATGAATGTCACTTTTTTACTACATTCCTATTTCTTACCCAGCTTATCATGAGTTAAGTGTTGATGACGTGAAAAGACCTCAAGATGATGCAACATGGAGTAAAATGATGCGGACATGGTCCAAAGAGATGCCACCGGAATATTCCTCCGATTACCAACATCAACAGGCCACCGTAGCTCAACATCACCAACAATCACATTCACCGGCAACTCAAGTTGATCAAGAAGTTGTTCAAACGGCGCTTCCATCTTCGTTATGGCAGCTTCATAAAACAGATGAAAATTATCTATAGTTTTCTCCCGCTCCGGTGGAGCCACGTTCGGTATGGTGGCGAAGCGGATGGATTCCGGCTTTGGATCGCTGCCCATAAAGCCAAGCCATTCTTCAGTGACTACAAAAGTGATAAGAATGTTGTTGGGTTTTCGTGAGATTAGGAATTTGCATAAGCTTAGCATGGGGTTGATGTGTCCTCTTCCTGGAAATGGCATCGCCACAACGTGGCACACGTCATCACCGGAGAAATTCATTGCCGGAGAATGGCTACTGAGAGATGAGATGAGTTGTTTGTGGTTTGGTTCTTGTGATTAGTCAATGTGTATCTAATGTTAGACTCTAGAGATGAGAGCTGTATAAAACAACAAAGGAAATACTTTAATAATTGTATTGGATTGATGAGTTGTTCACGTATATCATAAACTAGTACTCCTCCGTTTCAAAATGACTGTCGTTTTAGCCAAATAGACACAGATTAAGGAATGTAATGAAATAATTATTAGACATAATACTTTTATTAAATTGCTCTTACTTTATAAGAAAAAGACAAACTTAAAGTTCCATTGAAAATTATATAAGAGAAAAATTTGAGTATTTATTGAAGGTAAAGTTGGAAGAAGTTGTATTAGAAATGTAAAGTGACATTTATTTAAAAAAAAAATTGACTAAAGTGACACTCATTTTAAAACGGAAGGAGTAACAAAAAGAACTCACAATAATATTTTATTACATAGGATCAAGCATGTGAATATTAAAGTACGATTCACGATTATTCTGTCTATCATAAAGTTTTAGATGGATAAATAAACAGTCTAATACCATGTTACTTTGGTTGACCAACCTACATATCATTCAATAGCAAGTACGCAACTGTATGGTTCTTTAAGAAAAGTATGCTTCCCCTACTATTCTACATTGATGAGTTATTATTACACATAATGGTACATGCTGCAGTTTTCTTAAATGATCAAAGTACAAAGTCATCTATCAAACAGCAATTCGGTTACACATTCAATTACAATACCCTTCATTCCATTAATGCATTGCTTATTTGTGTAACTAAACCAAACCTACTCAACACGTCAGAGACCTTGAATTTTGTTTTATTAGTGGAAATCAAAATCGGTACCACCATATGGTTTATATAACACACACTATGCACCAATCACTTACGCTAGACTCAAGTGGTATCAGTGACATTCAAGATGAAATGTCACTCATAAATGCATCGAGGTTCCTATCTGAAGATCCGCCTTTACCAATCGCTTTACGACGCACAATCTTTGGTTCTTTCGCTCTATCTCTAATTTTCTTTCCCTCATGGCTTTCAAGATCCATAAACCTCTTAACCAACTCTTCTATATCTTCTTTTTGCAAAAATCACATCACTCTCCAACTTTGATGATTTATCTACCTTCCACCCATTTTTCCATTCATCTACAATTTGAGTGCTGTTAGAAATTAATCAAATTTGAGTGCTCCAAATTTGGATTTATTGTTCGGATTTTAATGAGTGTAGTGCTCATGACTCATGAGTGTGTGTATAAATAAATTGTTTTAGGGAGCACTTGTGGAATAGATTTAGAGACTTATTTCCTACAAGACTATTTTGGTTTCAAAAAATAATTTATTGAGAGTGTGTCTTCACACACCTTAGAGTTTAGACTATGAAATTTTAGTGTTACGCACATGACTCGTTTGTCGATCATGATTGGTGGTACATGAAGAGCTCGTAGTGATCGTAATTGTTCTGATTTTCCGAGTTGGTGGACACCTTTTTCCAGCCTGTAAAATTTTAGGGTTCACGCACATGACTCGTTTGGGATATGACTTGGAAAATGCATAGCTTTGTCCGTTGAGCATGTTTAAGTGACGCATAAATGGTATATCCCTTGTACCATTAACAAAGTGTGTGTCATTCAAAGCATTATCTTCGCCAATTATGCAACTATATGCTTCTAAAACAGAAGTATCCCTTCTATTAAACACGGATTAAAAGAAATACCCATAATGCTACATATATTCTGCAGTTTGCTTATATGATCAAATAGCTAACTCATTCATCAAAGAGCATTTCAGTCACAGTTTTATGACATTCTTACAAAAAATTACAATATCCTTCACTCCAGTAATTCATTGCTTATTTGTGTAACTGCACCAAAGCTACTCGACACATCAATGACCTTGAAAAAATAAATTATTAGCAGGAATCGAAATCGGTATCCTGTGGTTTACAACACTGACACAAACTGCACACTAACCACTTACACTAGACTCTGGTGGTATCGATAAGCTTCAAGAAAAAATGTCACGGATAAATGCATCGAGGTTCCTATCTGAGGATCCGCCTTTACCAATAGCTTTACCACACATAACCTTAAGTTCTCTTGCACTCTCTCTAATTTTCTTTCCCTCTTGGCTTTCAAGATCCATAAACCTCTTAACAAGCTCTTCCATATCTTCTTTTGCGAAAAACACATTACTCTCCTCTAACTTTGTTGATTTCTCTATCTTCCACCCATTTTTCCATTCATCAACAATTCGAGTGCTATTAGGAAATTGATCATGGACAAGAGGGAATGTCAAAATTGGTACACCAGAAAAAACAGTATCCAAAGTTGAATTCCATCCACAATGACTCCAAAATCCACCTATAGAAGAATGAGACAACACCTTGAGTTGATCACACCAAGGTATCACCATTCCTTTACCTCCACACTTGTCTTTCAACCGTGATGTTTCTCCGCGAGCCACATAAAGGTATCGAATTTCACTATTGTTCAGTGCTTCAATGATTTCGTCTGTTTGGGCACTAGAAGCGGAATTGAAACTGCCAAAAGAAATGTATAATACGGATTCAAATGGTTGAGAATCTAACCATTTTATATAGTCGTGGCTATGATCAGTGTTCGGTGACTTTTTTTCTTCAAGCTCTAAATAAGGTACCGCAGGACCGATAGGATAGATTGGAAAGGGGAACATAGATTTAAGGGTATCAATTGTTTCAGGTTCTAACTCTTGCACTGTGGTGAGAAGAAGGTAATTTGCATTGGTAACCTTGGAAATACATTCCAATGAGAGCTGCATTGCTCGAGGATGGTTTCCGCGAACAACAGATCGAAGGTCTTCTATATGAAATGACGAAATTCCTGGGACGTTCTCTGCACAGATACGCAGTCATGTACAATTGCATTAATATTCGGCAGATGATGATGATATGCAATAAATAAAAGTATCACTCCATATTAATTATGTCCAATCACCAAAAATAGAGATTGAAGAATAATTCCCAAGACTAATTATTGATAACTATCTAAAATCCCAAATTTACCATTTATTATGTAACTATTTTAGATGGTTAGTTGTCTTTTGATCAATGCAGTAAGTAGTTTAACATCTTCTCAAAATTAGCAAGAGAAAGAATTGGGATGAATCTTTAAGCTTTATATAGCTCAAATGCAATTTAACACAAATATTGGTTACCATAATGCATGTTTAAGGTATTTTAAATTCCATAGCTAAAATACAATTTAACACAAACATTGGTTACCATAATGCAAGTTTAAGGTATTTGAAATTACATATACCTTAAACTTGACATGCTTAGTTAAACCTATTATCTGAGTCAATCGAATTTCATTGGTTTGGATCAGGTCAAAAATTCGTATTTTTTCTGTCAAACGCAAACAATCCAATGATGAATGAGTTGATTTGGATTTGTTTATCGGATCCATGGGACATTATTTTTATAAAAAAAAAAATCCTAAGAAAAAATATAATTAAATGACATTATATTTAATTAAAATTTCAACATTGAAACTAAATTCAACGATATAAAATCTTAAATCTTGAATTTTATTGAAACACATAAAATAATCACAATTTTTTTTTATGGATTGAATCCACAAGTTTACGAGTTTGGAATCCAACAAGTTTGTTTGTATAGGATCCAAACTTGCACAAAGTTGGTAAAATTTGGGTTGGATCATCAGTTGAACGGATCACCAAGACCTATGAACACCCCTGGCTATAAGATTGTGGGCGATACATATTAGTTAAATTTATATATTTTTCTCCAAAACTAAATAAAGTCATAACTAAAATTAAGCACATATCTAACAAATGAGTATTTAACTAGCGGAACCCATATTGTCCCGCAATCATTAATTTGAAGCAATCCTGCAATCAATGCAAGTGTAGTTATTATTGGATCAAGATCAAACGTTCAAGTTTCAAACATGATATTTTGTATTTGAAAAAAACAAGTAGGTATTAAACTTTGAACTGTTTTATCTCAAGCCAATTATCATGGTTTTTACTACATGAATTCCTATTTCTTACCCAGCTTATCATAAGTTGATTGTTGGTGTCGTGAAAAGACCTCAAGATGATGTAACATGGAGTAAAATGACGCTGACATGGTCCAAAGAGACGCCACCGGTATATTCCTCCGTTTACCAACATCAACAGGCCACCGCAGCTCAACGTCACCAACGATCACATTCACCGGAAAATCAAGCTGATCAAGAAGCTGCTCAAACGGCGCTTCCATCTTTGTCATGGCAGCTTCATAAAACCAATGAAAACTATCTGTAGTTTTCTCCCGCTCCGGTGGAACCACGTTAGGAATGGTGACATAGCGGATGGATTCCGGCTTTGGATCGCTGCCGATAAAGCTGAGCCATTCTTCAGTGACTACAAAAGTGATAAGAATGTTGTTGGGTTTTCGTGAGATTAGGAATTTACATAAGCTTAGCATGGGGTTGATGTGTCCTCTTCCTGGAAATGGCATCGCCACCACGTGGCATACGGCGTTGCCAGAGTCAGAGATATTCATTGCCGGAGAAATGGCTACTGAGAGATGAGATGAGTTGTTTGTGGTTTGATTCTTGTGATTAGTCAATGTTTGTATCTAATGCAAGACTCTAGAGATAAGAGTTGTATAAAACAGCAAAGAAAATGCTTTAAAAATTGTTTTGTATTGGATTGATGAGTTGTTCACATATATCATAAACTAGTAACAAAAAGAACTCTTAGTAGTATTTTATTACATAGGATCAAGCATGTGAATATTAAAGTACGATTCACGATTATTGTGTCTATCATAAAGTTTTAGATGGATAAATAAACAGTCTAATACCATGTTACTTTGGTTGACCAACCTACATATCATTCAATAGCAAGTACGCACTGTATGGTTCTTTAAGAAAAGTATGCTTCCCCTACTATTCTACATTGATGAGTTATTACACATAATGGTACATGCTGCAGTTTTCTTAAATGATCAAAGTACAAAGTCATCTATCAAACAGCAATTCGGTTACACATTCAATTACAATACCCTTCATTCCATTAATGCATTGCTTATTTGTGTAACTAAACCAAACCTACTCAACACGTCAGAGACCTTGAATTTTGTTTTATTAGTGGAAATCAAAATCGGTACCACCATATGGTTTATATAACACACACTATGCACCAATCACTTACGCTAGACTCAAGTGGTATCAGTGACATTCAAGATGAAATGTCACTCATAAATGCATCGAGGTTCCTATCTGAAGATCCGCCTTTACCAATCGCTTTACGACGCACAATCTTTGGTTCTTTCGCTCTATCTCTAATTTTCTTTCCCTCATGGCTTTCAAGATCCATAAACCTCTTAACCAACTCTTCTATATCTTCTTTTTGCAAAAATCACATCACTCTCCAACTTTGATGATTTATCTACCTTCCACCCATTTTTCCATTCATCTACAATTTGAGTGCTGTTAGAAATTAATCAAATTTGAGTGCTCCAAATTTGGATTTATTGTTCGGATTTTAATGAGTGTAGTGCTCATGACTCATGAGTGTGTGTATAAATAAATTGTTTTAGGGAGCACTTGTGGAATAGATTTAGAGACTTATTTCCTACAAGACTATTTTGGTTTCAAAAAATAATTTATTGAGAGTGTGTCTTCACACACCTTAGAGTTTAGACTATGAAATTTTAGTGTTACGCACATGACTCGTTTGTCGATCATGATTGGTGGTACATGAAGAGCTCGTAGTGATCGTAATTGTTCTGATTTTCCGAGTTGGTGGACACCTTTTTCCAGCCTGTAAAATTTTAGGGTTCACGCACATGACTCGTTTGGGATATGACTTGGAAAATGCATAGCTTTGTCCGTTGAGCATGTTTAAGTGACGCATAAATGGTATATCCCTTGTACCATTAACAAAGTGTGTGTCATTCAAAGCATTATCTTCGCCAATTATGCAACTATATGCTTCTAAAACAGAAGTATCCCTTCTATTAAACACGGATTAAAAGAAATACCCATAATGCTACATATATTCTGCAGTTTGCTTATATGATCAAATAGCTAACTCATTCATCAAAGAGCATTTCAGTCACAGTTTTATGACATTCTTACAAAAAATTACAATATCCTTCACTCCAGTAATTCATTGCTTATTTGTGTAACTGCACCAAAGCTACTCGACACATCAATGACCTTGAAAAAATAAATTATTAGCAGGAATCGAAATCGGTATCCTGTGGTTTACAACACTGACACAAACTGCACACTAACCACTTACACTAGACTCTGGTGGTATCGATAAGCTTCAAGAAAAAATGTCACGGATAAATGCATCGAGGTTCCTATCTGAGGATCCGCCTTTACCAATAGCTTTACCACACATAACCTTAAGTTCTCTTGCACTCTCTCTAATTTTCTTTCCCTCTTGGCTTTCAAGATCCATAAACCTCTTAACAAGCTCTTCCATATCTTCTTTTGCGAAAAACACATTACTCTCCTCTAACTTTGTTGATTTCTCTATCTTCCACCCATTTTTCCATTCATCAACAATTCGAGTGCTATTAGGAAATTGATCATGGACAAGAGGGAATGTCAAAATTGGTACACCAGAAAAAACAGTATCCAAAGTTGAATTCCATCCACAATGACTCCAAAATCCACCTATAGAAGAATGAGACAACACCTTGAGTTGATCACACCAAGGTATCACCATTCCCTTATCTCCACACTTGTCTTTCAACCGTGATGTTTCCCCGCGAGTCACATAAAGGTATCGAATTTCACTATTGTTCAGTGCTTCTATGATTTCGTCTGTTTGGGCACTAGAAGTGGAATTGAAACTGCCAAAAGAAATGTATAATACGGATTCAGATGGTTGAGAATCTAGCCATTTTGTATAGTCGTGGCTATGATCAGTGTTCGGTGATTTTTTTTCTTCGAGCTCTAAATAAGGTACCGCAGGACCGATAGGATAGATTGGAAAGGGGAACATAGATTTAAGGATATCAATTGTTTCAGGTTCTAACTCTTGCACTGTGGTGAGAAGAAGGTAATTTGCATTGGTAACCTTGGAAACACATTCCAATGAGAGCTGCATTGCTCGAGGATGGTTTCCACGAACTACAGATCGAAGGTCTTCTATATGAAGAGACGAAATTCCTGGGATGTTCTCTGCACAGATTAAATATGCAGTCATGTACAATTGCATTAATATTCGGAAGATGATGATATGCAATAAATAAAAGTATCACTCCATATTAATTATGTCCAATCACCAAAAATAGAGATTGAAGAATAATTGCCAAGACTAATTATTGATAACCATCTAAAATCCCAAATTTACCATTTATTCTGTGGCAATTTTAGATGGTTAGTAATCTTTTGATCAATGCAGCAAGTAGTTTAACATCTTCGCAAAATTATCAAGAGAAAGAATAGGGATAAATCTTTAAGCTTTATATAGCTCAATGCAATTTAACACAAATATTGGTTACCATAATGCATGTTTAAGGTATTTGAAATTACATATACCTTAAACTTGGCATGCTTGATTAAACCTATTATCTGACTCAATCGAATTTCATTGGTTTGGGTCGGGTAAGAAAAACCGTATTTTTTCTGTCAAACCCAAAAAATCCGTAGTTATTGGATCAAGATCAGACGTTCAACTTTCAAACTCGATATTTTGTATTTGAAAAAAACAAATAGGTATTAAACTTTGAACTATCCGATCTGAAGCCAACGATCATGGTTGAACCGACCAACTGCATGAATGTGTCAACTTTTGTACTACATGAAATCCTATTTCTTACCCAGCTTATCATGAGTTAAGTGTTGGTGTCGTGAAAAGACCTCAAGACGATGCAACATGGAGTAAAATGACGCCGACATGGTCCAAAGAGATGCCATAGGGATATTCCTCCGTTTACCAACATCAACAGGCCACCGCAGCTCAACGTCACCAACGATCACATTCACCGGATACTCAAGCTGATCAAGAAGCTTCTCAAACGGCGCTTCCATCTTCGTCATGGCAGCTTCATAAAACAGATGAAAACTATCTGTAGTTTTCTCCCGCTCCGGTGGAACTGCGTTGGGAATGGTGGCGAAGCGGATGGATTCCGGCTTTGGATCACTGCCGATAAAGCCAAGCCATTCTTCAGTGACTATAAAGGTGATAAGAATGTTGTTGGGTTTTCGTGAGATTAGAAATTTACATAAGCTTAGCATGGGGTTGATGTGTCCTCTTCCTGGAAATGGCATCGCCACAACGTGGCACACGTCGTCGCCGGAGAAATTCATTGCCGGAGAAATGACTACTGAGAGATGAGATGAGTTGTTTGTGGTTTGATTCTTGTGATTAGTCAATGTTAGCACTAATGCAAGACTCTAGAGATAAGAGTTGTATAAAACAACAAAGGAAATGCTTTAAAAATTGTTGTATTGGATTGATGAGTTGTTCACATATATCATTAAGGTATGGTACTGCTACTATGTGGGTGGTGGTGGTTGCTGGAGAAGGATTTGGAGGTTCCATAGACATGGTACCATTAGGATATCAATGTTATATAACATTGATCATTGAAGGTGTGTCACATAGCACTTCAAATGTATATCTTTTCTCTTTTCTCTTTAGACCTTCCTATGTGGCACACCTTCATTGGCCAATGTTATATAACATTGGTATTCTAATAGTACACAAGTGGTGTCCGTGACAGGTGATGTTAATGTTGAGTATTTTGGAGAGTGAAAGATAATGAAAAGAAAGAACAAAATTATACTATTTTATTGTTGAGTAATAGTGAAGGACTTGACCATCTAGTAACAACGTAGAAGTGTATGAATCATCTCCATTAGGTGTGTCTTTGTGATGCGTCTGACACTGACATGATATCTATAATTACGTTAAATTATATGATTTTTTTTCTACTTTAAATTATTAACGGTTTCGACGTGTTAACATGCGTGTTCGCACTCATGCTTCGCTTTGTAATATGAAATCCAACTACTAGACTTGTGATCACAACTATGGAACACCTTAAAAATTATTAAATTGGACCTCTACGTCACATGATCACACATCTTGGACATTGGTGATTGTTTTATTATTATTAAGTTTGGATAGTCCAACAAGGTTTTTATTTTTATTTACAATTTGAAATATCAAGCTCAAAGCTAAATCTTCTCATGTTGATCAAACGTTGAATGGGTGGAAGACCAATTGAATGTAACTAGCCAGATAGTTTCTCCTACAAGATCATGTAAGCAATGACATATCAATCGCCTAGACATTCAAATTTAGACTCGAGTAAAAAGTTTTTCTCCTTAACTACTAGATACATTTATTATTATTTTTCTTAAACTTATTCATAATACTATTAGTTGTTTTGAAATATGAAAAGTCAAATTTAATTCAATATGCATACAACATTAGGCATGAATATTTCATGAATATTCCAATCCAATGGACTATAAGTAATTATCAAAATCTAGTACAAGGTAGAAAAGACCACACTGCTGGAAGTGGACCTTCAAGCATGTGTGTACTGTGAACAATGCATTAGTATGTCACCAATGAAGGCATTCAAATCATTATTAGCAGACCCACTATTTTCATTTGCATCACCACATATCTTTTTAAACTTTCTACTTTTTTCCCTAATATCCCTTGTAAGGTCACTATCCAAATCCATAAATTCACATACTAACTTTACAATTTCACATTTCTTCACCAAAATATCTCCCTTAACATCTTCCTTCACTCTCAACCCAACCTTCCAATCCTCAACTATCATCTTACTATTAAATGGTTGGTCCAAATTTATTGGAAAAGTCAAAAAAGGTACCCCAGAAATAACACCTTCCTTTGTAGAATTCCAACCACAATGTGACCAAAATCCACCAATAGAAGAATGTGACAAACCTCTCAATTGGTCACACCATTCCAAAACCAATCCCATGTGCCCACAAATTCCCGTCAACCTTGAAGCTTCACTACGTGCTACCCATAAAAATCTTACATTGCTTTCACACAAAGCATTTGCAATCTCATCAATTTGTTCATTTGAAGCTGAGAAAAAACTACCTTGTGCTATGTAAAGAACAGAACCAATGGGTTGTGAATCTAGCCACTCAATGTAGCTATTGGTAGTGTTTGGTTTGGGATTGTTTTTAAGATTAATAAAGTATGGTATTGTAGGACCAATAGTGTAAATTGGTAAGGGCAGTTTCGATTTTAAGGTATCAATGGCTTGAGATTCAAGCTCATAAATTGAAGTGAATAGAAGATATTGTGCTTTGTGAATCCATTGAAAACCTTTTAAGGACATTTGCATCATTCGCTTGCTTCGGCTGCTATCATCGTTTAGAGGGAAATCGGCTAGGCGCGTTGAGGAAATCCCAGGAATATAACTTATACGTTCATCGCCATTTTCTGCATTGCATCACTAAGTCTCATGATTTAATTCATATCAATCAGTCGTAACCATTACATTATTAAAAAAATAAAAATAACATATCAAAGTTAAAAGTAATTCGAATAATAGTTTGTGATTGATTGACCATGCAAAACATTTTAACAATGAACACAGTGTTCACTTAATTAGTATCACCCAATTTTAAATAATATCAATACGTTTGGATATTAAATAAATATTTTTTTTGTCTATAATTGTGGTCATGATTTCGACATTTTACTAATATGTAAATTATAAAATGAAGTATAAAAAAATTTATTTTTTGAATAACAAATGTTAATATATTAATTGTTATGTTAGTATTTTTGTTCCTTGTTAGGACTTAAAATCTGGACTTTTAACTGCTAAAATTCTTTTATATGCTTTTACTAATGTTTTCTATACAAAATTTGCTATATAAAATTTAGGGACTAAAAATAAAAAAAATTAGTTGTTTACATTGGCAACTAGTAGCTCAATGACTTTTTGTAAATTTGTTTCTAAATCGGTTGTAAACTCATTCACAATTGATTTAGAAATCGACCGCTACATATTCATATTCGATGTTAAATTGCTCCATAAATAAATAAATTATAGAAGAACTTGAAATATGTTCATTACTACTTGTTGCTTTTGTTTACCTGAAATTGGCATAGGGTAGTGACCATTTTGTTCCAAAAGATGTTGGTGTAAGAAAACAGAAAAAATTGAAGCAGACATTGTCCAAAACGATGCTACCGGAATATTTCTTTGATTTCCGACGACGACAACCCAATACAACATAGTATCATATACAATAATTGAAGGAGGTTTATCAAGTTGGTCAAGTAATTCCTCAAAGGGTTCTTCCATCTTTGTCATTATAGCTTCCATGAAGGCAGGGTGGTCGCGACCGCGAATGAGTTCTGAAGGAACAACATTAGGGATCGAACGGAAGCTGATGTTATCGGGTTTTGGTTCGGAGGAGATGAAGCTTAACCATTCCTCAGTGACAGCAAATGTAACAAGGATGTTGTTGTTTTTGGAGACAAGGAGCTTGCATAGGTTCATCATGGGATAGTTGAGTGTGGTTAATGGCTCATGAAATTATAAAGGCTTAATAGCAGTTTTAGCCCCTTAAGAAAAAAAACTATAAAATTGTCCCTAAGTTTTGCCCCTGTGGAAGTTTTAGACTCATAGACCAATTTTAACTCGATCAACGTACACGTGTGTATTTATTTATTTTTTTAAAATTATTTTAATTAAAAAAATCAAATAATTTTTTTAATAATTAAAAAATTATTATTTTTAGTTAAAAATAAAAAAAATTATTTTTTAATAAAAAGAAATATTTTTTAAATAATTAAAAAATAAAAAAAATACACGTGTGCGTTGACCGAGTCAACATAGGCCTAGGGGGCGAAAACTGCCATGGGGCAAAACTTAGGGGGCGGTTTTGTAGTTTTTTTTCTTCTGAGGGGACCAAAATCGCAACTTCTTGAAACTTAGGGGGCTAAAACTGCTATTAAGCCAATTATAAATTATAAGGCAAATTCTATGGTACACCCAAAAATTTGAGTGTATTGGTACACCAAATCATTAAATTAATAGTTAAATGTGTTATTTTTGAAGAGAAAAATTGTTTTCTATCACCTATAATTATAATAATCAAATCTTATTTACAAAAAACTTCGAAGAAATAAAATTTAATTTTTCTGAATTTATAGTACTCATAATAGAGAATTTTGATTGTTTTTTCTTATGAAATGATATTTTTTAAAATATAAATATCAACAAAGAGCTTTTTATTTCATAAAAATGATAGTTAATTTGTAGATTTTTGAAGTAAGAGTACCGATACACCTTAATTTACGGATATACTCTAAAATTCTCAAATTATAAACCTCGTATTTGCTTTTATAACTCAACTCTCACCATCCTAATTTGTAGGATGAAATCTTAAATTATACCCCTCAATTTCTTTTTATAAGTCAACTTCCATAAAACAGATTTGTAGGATATCTAAGATTTATTAGTGTCTATCATATTACTGCCTCCATAACCCTAGGGTCGCACACTAGATGAGTATTCATTCAACGTGAGGGAAGTGTGTTAAAGAGTTTTGTAATTTTATAAAAAAAATTAAATCTCAGGGACCATGGTCATGTATGAAGTTCAACCAAAAGATAAGTAAAGTCTGATTAAGAATGGTTCTATCGAAAAATTATACTAAGTTATATTGAATAATTCGTCAATGGTGGAGTTCATTGACCACTTGAAAAACTAAACTTGGATTCTATCAAATAATTTGCCATTGTTAGAGCTTATTGATCACTTGAGTTCAAATGTTTGATTTGTAATTTTATAATATCTCAAAAGTTATTAGTTTATTTAACACATGAAATTTATTTAAATAATTCAGCTTGTTTGATTATAGGAAAAACATACGTAACTGAATTACTGTTTGAATACTTTAGACTTTATATATTTACTTGGAATTTTATATAATTGATAATTGTACTAATTGATTGTTACCGGTGGCTTACAATCTCATTTACATTTTAAAATCAAATGATTACTCTTCATCTTCACCGGTGACAACTCTAACAACCTTAAACTTAAACTTAAAATAGACATCAATTACACGCACTAAAAAATGAGTACATTCTTTTATTATTTTATGATTAGTTCACTCATACTTACTTAAGTCACGGGATGTTGGAAGCAACAAACAAAAACACTGATAATGAACATATGGCATCCAGGTTTTACTTTGACTTGGGTAAATTGGTTTTACTAACATTTTGAGAGTAATCAATGACAAGAAAAATTAGTTTTGGACTAGGAAAAGATCGTGTGATTCATGTCCATCTAGAACTTTATTTTATTGTCCAGTTTTGTGACGCGTAAATGAAATAAGTATTTTTTTTTTGTGGTGATTGGGGTTTGATATCAACTGAGCTAAGCTGACAAATGAAATAAGAATTTATCATGAACAAAATAATTTTTATAATTGAATCAATAAATCTTACGGTTAAGTTAAAAGAAATATGATTTGATTTTTTCAATAAATATGGAAAAAACATTTAGACATGATGCAAGATCGCTTTGTTTGTGTATGTTAGACAAAGTCTATTTTATTATAGATGAATTAATTAGTTAGATAGAAACTTAGTGTGCTGTCATTGGTAGAAATGAATAGGTATCTCTTAGTTAGGGGTGGCAAAACGGGGCCGGCCCGTTTAGTCCGCTATTTTTTGCGGGCTGAGTCGAGGCTTTGAACTCGCTACTTATAGTTGGCTCGGCCCGTTTAACTCCTCGAGAAAACGAGGCGGACACGGGGTGGGGCGGGCCGGCCCGCTTAACTCGTTTTTCTTTCTTTTTTTAGACTTATTTTATCCTTTTAGATTTACTTTGGTTGTTGGATTTATTTTAGGATTTGTTTTATGTTGTAAATTTGTTTTATGTGTGCGGATTTTCCTTATTTTGCTATTAAGTATGATGTTTAGTTCGACAATTTGTTAATTATCTTGTTTTTACAAGAATTTATTTGATGTCTATTCTTTTATATTTTTTATGATAAAAACAACATAGTTTTTTTTAACAATTATGTTGTAAAAAAAAAAAGTATTAAAAAAAGTTGTTTTTTTTCTCTAAAAAAAATAAGTATTTTGTTTGGGGGGCCGGCCCGCAAACTCGTCCGTCCGCTACTAAACGGAGCGGGGTGAGATATTGGACTCGGTCACTTAATCACTGAGATATTGGACCTGATACTGTCAAAAGCGTGCCGCGATTTTTGCAGCCGTGCTACGATTTTGATGACAAAATGTTCAGTGATTTCTTGACATAAAATCGTGCCGCGATTTCTAAAATCGTGACACGATTTTGGTGAACCATATCCTTCGTATTTCACTATTTTACGCGCTTTTCTGTTTTGAATTGGCCTTTGGTGTAAACATGAAAGTTTTAGATAACTTTGTTAGCTTTCTAATGATTTTAGTTTGACTTGAAAATGTTTTGTGGATTTTGAGTTATGATGAAAACACTCCAAGTGTTCCTTGGAGAAATTTTAAGGAAACTTAGCATAACTATTTCTAAGTCAACCCAAAACTTATGGTTTGTTTCCAAACTTCAAAACTAGAAGTATTAGGAGTTCAATTAAGGGGTTTAAGAGTATT
>Ga0315914_1005414_pt1 | contig 18578 bp, 10 predicted proteins | sample MpolenodulesMG_FD_203920 | JGI IMG/M metagenome (GOLD analysis project Ga0315914, IMG submission 203920) | Medicago polymorpha root nodule microbial communities from Los Angeles, California, United States - elongated nodules | ecosystem: Host-associated > Plants > Roots > Nodule | place: USA...
ATTAATATGTTATATTATCCTTGAAACAACATTTACTATTATTAGGTTATAGGTTATATTATCTTGTAACTTTTATTCCATATTATTAACAATTTTTTCTTGTAACAACTTTTATTGTATATTATTAAGAATTTTTCCTTGTAACAACTTTTATTACTCCTTGTAAAACCCTATTACTAATCCATTATTTCATCGTCTACATCGTGTTGTTATAGATTACATCGTTATTGTTTCGTTACTTTATTATCCTTATTTAATCAAGTTTAAGGGTAAAACAGTAAAATAATTTTAAAATCTCTCCCCTCCCCTTGTGAACCAGACACACTTTTAATTAAAATATCTCTCATCCCCTCCCCTCCGTTAAAATTCCTCCCCTCCCCTCCTAATTCTGGAACCAAATGGACCCTTAAGAAAACACAGTCTATCACAACCAATCATTATCATTGGTTGTTTACTTTTAACAAAGAAACATCTAACGGCTGACCCATTCATATGATACAACGTCGGCATAATTGTTTCTCAAAGCTGTCCACGTTATTTTAGGGCCTCTCCAATCTTATAAATAGTTAAGCACTCCCACACCCTTTCACCACTAATTCAACAACGTACACAATTTGCATTACTTCTTGATTCTCAATTTTCCACTGTTGTAATTTTCAACCTTCTCTGTTTCCGTATATAGTTTAGCAATGGCATCATCAATGAAGTTTTTTGCCTTCTTTTTCGTCGCTGTCTTTGCCGCCTCCGTGGTGTCGGCTCAAGACCTCAGTCCCTCGTTGGCTCCAGCGTCAGGTCCTGATGCCGGAGCTGCCGGATCTGTTACAAATTCAGTGGTCATGATCGGAGTTTCAATTGTGTTGTCGATGCTTGCATTCTTGAAGAACTGAAAACATCATAAACCGGGGGATTTCCAGGAAACAGGGGATAAAAAACACAACATACACATAGTCGTTATTTTTGTGTTACCATATACTTGGGATGATTATTTTTGTGTTACCATGTACTTGTGATAATTATTAAGTGTTGATCTATGTATATTTGAGAGCGAGAGAATATTTTTAGAGTATTTTATTTTCATATTACATTATTTATTGTAGGTGTTAAGTAAAAACCAAGAGGATTTTATCATCCTTGTCGAAAAACTATTACTAGCATATTATTCATCTTTTTGTGTAATATATAAACAATGATTTACAGATCAAAAGAATAAAAAATAAACCATGATTTCTGCAATTTATTTCTCTTTTCAAATTTTATCCTCGTTTTCCATTTACTGGTATATTTTTTTTCAATAAATATTTTTACTTTCTATTTGTCTGTTATTTTTTAACAGAAAAATAAAACTATATTAAAATAAACGAGATAAGTATACCTAATACTTGACAAACCAAGCAAGAGAAGTACGAACGGTACTCTGCCCAACAACCAACTATAAAAAAAAAACACATAAAAAAGCATACAAAGAAGCGGTTTTGAGAACCACTCATATTACAAACAAAGACCCCCTTTATTTGTCTGTTATATTTTAACCTCTAATGTTTTAACTATGACGTTTTTTTTAAAAGAAATCATTGTTAAAATTAAATATATTGCGTCTTGGAGCAAAAGAAAGGTGATTTGGAACTGATTCGAGTCAAAAATATGAAGATTTCATGCAAAAATACAGACACAGTCCGTGCCTTGAAGACACAGCTCGTGTCTCCAACAATTCAAAGCCAATAAGCCACCAGAGAGCTTGGCATGGCCCGTGCCTCCATCCGCACGGCCGTGCCACCATTCCAGACAGCCTTTTGCTGCTTTTGCTTTTTCGACAAGCTGCCTATTTAGTTTACTTCTAACCTAAAGCCTGTGGTTTCTTGTGGAACATTCTATTGATGTATTTCTTGGGGCTTAAGTAGTTGTAAACTATAAATAGAGTAGCTAGCGAACATATTCGATCATCTCTTGTTCTTGGAAATAATAAGTGACAATTGTTTTCTTTGAATAAAAGTTCAACCTTTACTTTATTTTAAGTTCTTCTTCTTCTTCTCTTCTATGTCTACAATGAACATGAGTGAGTAGACTCTTCTTGTCTTGTGATTGTTGGATGAGTCTAATGACCTAATCCCTATCAAACCAAGCCTCGAACCCTAATTTTATGTAAATCTATTTTCTAATCTATTTCACTGTTTTTAAAATGAATTAACAAGTATTAAATCAATAAACCGAAAGGCGAGGGTTGATAGTTGTTAATTCATAATCACAAATATTAAACGAAGGATCGAAAGATGAAGTTTTGATATTGGAACAAGTGAAATTAGACAACGATTGCGAAACATGATAATAGTCTAGCAAACCTTGACACAATAAAGTTTCGTGCTTCAAGGATTTCAAAAGCAATCAACCATGAGAATAGGCGTGGTTGCTAGAGAAACACACTCACTGAGACCGAAAGGAGATGTGATAGACTAAAGAGAAACTTGTCTTTAGAAAATAGGTCCAACATAAAGTTCTAGGTTTAGGGTTTGGTTTGTGAAGGATTTGTCACCATGACGAACCAATAATCCCAAGGCGCTTTTATTATTATTGTTATTTTCTTTTAAGCAAAATCCAACTTTTCAACTTGAACTTTCTTCTAATCATTGTTGACAAGTTAATTGAATTCATAACTCCCTGTCGGAACGATACTCTTTTATTACTATTTCGGTAAACCGTGCACTTGCGGATTTACCCCATCAACAACCAGCATAATCTAAGGAAAGAGAAATAACTTAATCGTAAATTTTGAAAAGAAAATAAACTGAACCATAAAACTAAGAAGGGAAATAACTAAGTGTAATCAAGTGCACTCTACTTGTTGCTCATAAATCCTTCATCCAACGAGGTCGTATCAAAGGTCTTAACGGAGGGTGTAGAATTAAGGACAAATGTTAAGATCCTCAATTTCAAAATAAATATCTTAACATTCGTGCATTCAAATATTTAGAAGTCATAATATTATGTTTGTGAATGCAAAATTTCTATTCTTAAATTTCTTAACACTGGCCTCTAAAAAAATTTAGAAAATATCTAAAAATCATATAAAAATTAAACTTGATTTTACGTAAAAATTAAACTTAGAATATACTCATTTTGGATGAAAGAAGATGTTGGCATATATGATACATCGTCGGCATATATGCGACAACGTCGGCATATATGAGACAATTGTACAATGTTGGCATGATTGTTTCTCAAGCTCCACCTGTCCATGTTTTCTGTATGCCCACGTGCTTCTCCAAATGATTCTTCTCTTATAAATTTTCTCATACCCTTTCAATTCTCAATATCTTGCATTCAACATACACAACTTGCACAACTTCTCCATAGATTCACAAATTTTCACTATTTTCAGTTTCACTTTCTCTATTTGACAATTTCGCAATGGCATCATCAGCTACCACAATGAAGATTTTCTCCTTCCTTTTTGTTTTCGTCTTAGCCGCCAATGTAGCCTCGGCTCAAGACCTCAGTCCCTCGTTAGCTCCGGCACCATCACCTGACACCGGAGCTGTTGGATCTCTTACAAATTCAGTGGCTATGATGGGAGCTTCGATTGTGTTGTCAATGCTTGCTATCTTTAAGCACTGAGAACAAGACGGTTCCACTAAATTTATTGTGGAATATTATTGTAGGTGTTAAGGAAAATAAGAAGGATTTTATAATCCTTGTCGAGTAATTTTTATGTGCTTAATTGAGGTGCATTGATAGTGTAAAGGCTATTTACACCGTCATCCAATAATATTGTCATGTCAATTTCATGTATTTTAAATGAATTAGTAATTTGTCTTTCTCACGTTTATGAATTAATAATTGTGGCATATTGAAGTATCTTTTGCAACAATATTGTTTTGTTTTGAGTTTTGGCAGTTCAAGTCCCAAATTTGCTACTTCTTTATTGAGTGTTGCGAGTTCCAGTTCCCTTGTTTTGAGTTTTGGCAAAACCAATGAATAATATGTCTCCTAAGTTTATACTTCATTGGGAGGAGATCCTCTCCAGTGTAAAGTATCTGCAGTGAAATCAACACCACACAGTTATTTTTGCACCTAGTAATTATATTAATAAAAATGACATTGAAAGGTGTGGATCTTCACAGGACAGCCTCCAGTGACTTTTTCACGGGAGAGGATCCGTGCCCTACTTCATTTACTAGTTTTGCGAGTTTCGAAGGAAAGAGATGGGAGGACTTTAATTTGGAATAAAGAAAGTAACAAATGTAAATAATAAAGAGTTTTTGAAGGAGAGGGGAGAGCTTTGGAGAGTTTAGTTTTCGTCGGAATAAAAAATATTCTTAATTTAGAGAAACTAAAAAATTGTATAAAAGGGTAGTTTTGGAGAATTTTACACGGTTTATACGAATTCTTCTAATTTAATGTATGCTGGTATAATATTCTTAAAATTAGAAATATATTGATTATAAACATCAATTTATCATTATATAAAAACAATACTCTTTTAAAGATGTATAGAAAACTTCCATTTCTCCCAATATTTCTCACTCACTAAAAAAACTTGCATCTCACCAAACTCCCAAAAATTGATATTACAATATTCTTCTTATACTTACACTGGAGTAGGTAATATCTTTCTCTCTAAACAACATTTCAATCTAACATGACTCTATTTATACTCTAGTCTCTATCGGTGGCGGAGCCAGAAATTTTGTAGAACCTGAGTAAAATTTTGACTGCAAAATCACATGTAACATAATATATAAATGACAAAATTTCACTTTTAGTCCCTTAACTTAATTTCAGGTAACAATTTGCTCCTTTATCTTTTTTTCATTTCAATTTGGTCCTTTTTGTCCATTTTCATATGAATTTTTAAGCTTAAAATTCATGATTTTATTTTCTTATGGTCTTTCAGTCTTCAAATCTATGATCCTCGTCTATGTTTGCATAAGAATATTAGATTTGAAGCTTGAAAGTGTATATGAAAATGGACAAAAAGGACCAAATTGAAATGAAAAAAAAGATATAGGACCAAACTGTTACCTAAAATTAAGTTAAGAGACTAAAAGTGTAATTTTGCCTATATAAATAGTTATAAATCGAAATAAAAGAGACTCGTCATTTTGCTAATAAAAGTACAATATAAAATAAGAGAGATGAAACATATCCTGTCAATAGTGTGCTAAATAAAATTAGGAGGTAAATGCGCTTTCCGAGACCTCTTTGCGGTGAATGTTCGAATAATATTATCAAGTGACTTGAATATCTCCTGCTCGGTGTAACATATCATCAAGTCTTTAAACCACACATCGTTGATCATGTTGAGTATTGAGTATATATAGATTTTGATTTATGTGAGTATATATAGATTTTGATTTCTGTGAGTGTATATTGAGTATTTCTGTGAGTATTGAGTATTGCTTTAAGTGAATGGTATAATAGTTCATAATTAGAGAGAATTATTCTAGTTAACACTACTAGAAAAAACAAAATTAGCGAGGGAAATTAGTGACGGAAAAAATAAAATTCCTCACAAATTCCTTGGTCGCAAAATTTAGTGACGGAATTAGAGAGGGATTTCACGTTTTCCCTCACTAAATATCCCTCATTAACTTTTGTTTTTTTAGTAGTGTAAGTCACTTCAGAAATTTATTCTAAAAATTTATCATAGTAATTAATTTCAAATTCCAATGATATTGATTATAATATTTTATTATATTGATTGAACTAAGTGGTAATTTTATGAATTATTATTTTTTAAATTTATACTAGAATAGAAAATATAAAAAAAATAAAAATAAAACAATAATAAGTTTTAGTGACAGCCGTAACCGTAGGTAAAGGTCCATAATGTTTTTAAAATGGTTTCCTTAGAACTACCTACGATTTTGTCCGTAGGTAAATATGGAAAACATGCTCTGACAGTCATTTTGACAATGACAGACGGAGTTAGCTACAGAAATTGCCCTATAATGATTGAATTTGGCTGTCACTAAAAGTCAAATTTCTTGTAGTGATGCAAAAAAAGTATGGGTTGAGCCCAGACGTCTGCCGAGACTCGTCGGTGGTAAAACCGCCCCTGGTCCCTACGACATAAAAGCTGAGATATTTGAATGCAATAATAATCAAGCAACAAGACATGAAAACTACTCTCAGTTTGATTTATTCACACTTTTGTGCCAATTCTTCGACAGGTTCTTTTATGTTTTAGCTTGCCATTATGCTAGAGAAGTTTAATCTTTGTGTTGATTGCTTGAATTGATGGCCGCCAAGGTAACAACGTTCTTCCTGCTTTCTAATTTTGTTCTGGTATATAGAGCAAAAAAAATCAATTTTGTTCTGATTTAATTTTAAAAATTGATGGGTTGGTTACACTTTGGAAGAAGATCAATTTTAATTCTTTTACACCATTGAACAATGGTTTATATTGCTCTGCATATATATCTATTTTGCTTTCAATCAATTCTTTCTCAAATTTTCTTACATGATTTAGGTGTTTTTTTTTTTGTTCCTTTAGGTAATTTCACCCTTTGGTAAATCATATGGTTCATTTGTATTTTCATAGGTGAGATCTCCTCTAAGATTCCCTTTTTCCTGCTTTTGTGTAGATCTGCTACGTTGTCCAAAGGTATTTCAAATAAAGTTGTGTTGGTGCTATTTAGCTTTATTTATATAGAGTATGTTGCACTATTTATTAATGTTGGAATAGCTTTGTTATCATAATGAAAGGTTCAATTTGCTAAATCTCTTATTTTATTAGATATAATATTTCAAATTTTGCTGCTTTAGTGATTCTTGAAACTGGAAACACAATGCTTTGTAAATTTGTTAAACTCTGTGATTTAAATCTTAAGAGAAAAGCACATTTCAGATATTTTTGAAATGCATTTTATATTTAAGTGAAGAAAAAACGACGCAACTCAACCGCTTACAATGACATCCACTTTTACTCTATTATCTACAATAGTTGGTGGGAAGAAAACACATACTTGAGTTATGGTAATTCAGATTAAGCAATGTAGATTACATGGATCTAACATTGAATCCTCTTCTTAAGCGCATTTAACGTCCCAACCTTTTAATTATTAGATTACATCTTATGAAATAGAAAGTTGATTTAATATACTTCGATTTATAAATAATAATAATTTACTTGAATAGTACATCAGACTCGTATGTTGCACGGGTCAAAAGTCTAGTTATAGAAAAATGAGAAAGAGGTTTCTACATTACATTTAAGTCTACCCAGGGGTGGCCCTGAGGGCGGGCGGCCCAGGGCACCCTTTTTTTAGGAGCACCAAAATTATTATTTTTACGTAATAGTTAGTACTATATAAATATTTATTTTTTTAATTCGTTTTGATTCATTCTATTGAAAAATATATTTTTAGATAACTTTGATTATAAATGAATATTTTACAACAAAAAATGTAAGAAATATATTAAAATAACTAAAGGACACAATTTATTGTTTTGTCCAGGAGATCAAAAATCTTAGGGCCGACCTTGAGTCCACCGTGGTTGGTTTTTTCCACCGTTGGCTATCATTACTCGGTCCGGGCTATTAATGTGGATCTGTATTTTTGTTCCTCGTTTGCATCCCTTGTACCATTTTCTAATCTTCCCGTCAATGCATCGCGCTCTCAAGCACCTAGGTTATTGTCTCATCCGCTTGCTGTCACAATTTTATGTTCCTTCTTTTCCATAAACTCTAAGGATGGATGTGAAGCTCTCACGTCGTGAGACATGGAGGCGCTGCAATAAGAGAAAAACCGCAGCTTCCATGTTGTAATTCTTTCCCATAAACAGAGACCTACTTTTACCGAATTAAAATATAAAATGAATGTAAGAGACCAAACATGCAATTAAGTATTTTTTAAGTCGATTATTAAACAATTTAAGTATACCAACTTTTTTGTTTTTATCCCTCTAAAAAATTTATTCGACTTTTAATCCCTATAAAATTTTCATTCACCACATTTGGTCTCTATATTTTAGTCAACTCTTGTGTAGTCTTCGTATGTTTTAGTAAAATTGTGCATAAATGAATAGAATATTATAAAAAATCCCTCCTATAAAAATTAGAATTTTTTAACAAAATATGAATTAAATAAGATTTTTTAACCACCAAAAATAGAAAAAATCATATTTCATTCATGTTTTCTTAAAAAAAAATATTTTTGGGAGAGATACTTATAATATTATAACCATTTATGCAGAAATATGAATTCTATATATGAGACTAAAAAAAAATTGTACATTTTATAGGGACTAAAAAAATGTCTCTTTGTGTGAGTAACCATAAAAACTGCATCTATATAACTTTATATGAATTTTATCCTTTGTTTTTTTGTTGATACTAATTGATATAATTGAAAATTCCATATTAACTATTATATTGTGTACCTATTGTTCCTAGACTTTTGTTTTTGAAGTATATTGTTCCTAGACTTGATCATCATGTTATAAAAACAATTATTATTTCAAAAAAAAATGTTATAAAAACAATTATTGTCCGGTTTTAATTTTTTTTAGGAAATGTTATAAGAAATGTTATAAAAACAATTATTGTTCAGTTTTAAAAATAATTTACTTTTTTTTTTAATAAATTTAATTAGCATTAGGTTGTAATTAAAGGTCGTGCATTGGGTGATGGTCCTGACACCATTGGGTGGAGAGGAACTAGTACGCAACAATTCACAGTTAAGAGTGCTTACAATTTGCTTGTTCAGGACCAATCTACTGTGGATGGAGATTGGAAAATGCTTTGGGGATTGAAGGGGCCTCATCGTATTCAAACTTTCATGTGGTTAGTTGCTCATGGTCGTATTCTTACAAACTAACGTCGTAGTAGGTGGGGGACGGGTGTTTCTACTACATGTCGCTGTTGTGCGAATGTTGACGAAACTGTTATTCATGTGCTTCATGATTGCAGGGCAGCATCTCAGGTATGGATTAGACTTGTACCTTCTGATTGGATAACTAATTTCTTTTCCTTTGTTGATTGCAGGGATTGAGTTTTCAAAAACCTTAGTAAAAAATCGATTGGAGTTTTTGAGTTTAGGTGGCAGACAACTTTCATGACTACATGCTGGCATCTGTGGGCTTGGAGAAACAAAGCTATTTTTGAAGAAGTATTTCAAAGACCAGATAATCCAACTTATGTCATCCAAAATTTCATTAGGACCATTGAAGAAGTTTCTCAAGATCATTTGCAGAAAAATCCTCATCATAAGGAAATTGTGTATATTGGCTGGAAAAGACCGTTGGATGGTTGGGTGAAACTTAATTGTGATGGAGCATGCAAAGGTAATGGTGAGCTTGCCGGTTGTGGCGGGCACCTCCAAAAATCTGATGGCAGGTGGATCAAGGGTTTTAGCCGCAAAATTGGAGCTTGTGATGCTCTACATGATGATATCTCACTTGATTGTTGAGAGTGACTCAAATGTGCTTATTGATATGGTTACTAACAATTGTAAGATCAATGGAACCATTCATTCTTTGGTTCAACGTATTCAAGAGATCCTTCGGCGAGAATAGCTCAAGTTATTCACACTTGCCGTGAAGGCAACATATGTGCTGATTGGCTAACAAATTTTAGCTTATCTTTGAATTCTTGGAATCTGGTAGTATTTGAGTCTCCTCCTAATGAGCTTCAAAGGCTCATGTTTGATGTATTTATGGAGCGTGCATGCCTAGGAATATGCGTTTAGCCGCTTGGTTTTTTCCCCTTCTTTTGGGCCTCTTTTGTAGAAGAAAAGAAAAAAGGCAGTGCATTTTTAGTTGGTCAAATTAACATTGATAATCATTTGAAATATGAATTTTGTAGGTTACAAGGCTAAGCACCTCATATTTAAAATTTAAATAAGATTTTTGTATTTGAAATTTGAATAATTTAAACTACCAAACTTTGGAAATTTTAAAACCGAATGAATGTGTGTGTTTAATGCATGCTTGTACTAGGAAGGTCCATAAAACTGTGATACGTGAGATATGTTAAAGATATATGATATTACGGTGAATCAATTTTATAATACTTTTTTGTGAAGGACGTGATATGTAGTTATGTACATACCTTTAAACAAAAATGTAGCTATGTACATACCCTTTTTAACATTATATTTGAATTCTTGTAAACAAAAACATTACGCTTGAATTATTTTTTGTATTTTTTAGAAGGTTATATGCATACCCTTTTATATATAACCTGTGTTTCCTTAAATTATTTTTTCTTAAAAAAAAAGTTATATATACATGGAAAATTCTATGGTACATGTACATCCATAATTTTGAGTGTATCAGTACACCAAATCATTAAATTAATAACTAAATTATGTGTTTTTTTGAAGAAAAATAATTATTTTTTATCATTAACAATTATAATAATTAAATCTTATTTATCAAAAACATCGACGACATAAAATTTACTTATTTTGAATTTTTATTACTTATAAACAAATAATACTGATTATTTTTTTGAAAAAATGTTAAAAAATTAATATGATTCTTATAAACAATTTATAAACAATGAAATGAGGTTTTTTCTTATGAATTGGTGTTTTCTAAAATATAAATATTGACAAATAACTATTTATTTCATAAAATGAACGTTAATTTATAAATTTATGAAGAGTACTGGTACACCTCAATTTGTGAGGTGTACCGTAGAAGTTCCCTATATACATACCCTTTTATGCACCAAAACTTTGGTAATGCAATAAATGGAGAGAATAATAAGTGGAGATGATTTTAGCTCCCTTTTATAACCCTTTGTGTTTGCCTTTATGATGTAATTAACATCAAAATTATATTGCCTTAATATGTTTCCATATTTGTATTTGATTGATTTATATGAATTAGTATTACGATAACCAAATAAATTAGTAATTTCATACAAATAAATTCTACTTTTAAAATGCAACAATTTTTTATTATTGATAATTCAAGGTCCAAACACCATATTTTAACACAGTTAAAACTAAGGCCTAAAAACCCAAAAGAAACTTATACCAATTTAAAACACTATTATTTTTCTTAATGATGACATTTGGCCTCAAATGCAAACGGTCCAACGGTGTAGAGTTTTAAGGAAACACCCTTAGTCATCGATCGTTTCACAGGCTTAAGAAGAGCTCCAGTAAGACCACCATGAAGATTTGAGGGTTTTAGTCCATTTGGTGCACCATCCAAAACAACGTTGCAATGACGAGTTGCATAACCTGTAATGTTCTTTGGACCTCCAATATAAAAGTAACCTTTCTTATCAGTCTTGGCTTTAAAGATCAACTTGTGTTTGACATTGTTGCATTGGAGCTTCACAACCGCACCTTTAATTTTCAAAACAACATAACAATTTCATTGTTTTTTAGCAACAAATAATTCATAACGTTGGAAAAAGTTTTGGTCATAACTCTGATGAAATAATACCTAACAAATTGGACATACACAAATCAAAAAGGTAGAAATTAAAATAATTAATAAAAAATGTTTTTGAAATAATTAAATAATGTGTTATTTTGCAGGCAAAATAATGTGTTAACATGTTTGAGTGACTATAGAAGTATTTTTCTACAACCATGTCATCAATGGTGTGACTAGAATTATTCTTCCAAAACCTTGTCATGTCAATGAAAAAAAAACACAAAAAAATGTATATACAGTTCTATGGTTGGAATAATATTCTTAGATCTATCTACAAAGTAAAGAAGGTGTGAAAAAATATATTGAAGTTGAAAGAATATATTATTTAATAGTTTGATTCTTCATGCAAGATGTAAGCAATGCTCAATGTGACAAAAGATTGTAGTAAAATAAAATAAAATAAAAAATTCTCTGTAAAATAAAAAAACAAATAAAATAAAATGGAATTTAAGATATAAAGTTGAGAAACAAACCAAGAAGTGGTGTAGCTCCCTTTAGGGTGTCAACACCAACATGGTTGCATGATTTGACATAAACAACTCCTTCAACAGCTATCAAACTTCTTGAAACAGGGGAGTGAGTAGGGGCATGGGACGGAGGATAATGATGGTGGTGGGTTGGGGGATTTGCAGGGCGAGGTGAAAGTAAAGGTGTGTGCATCAGAGGCTTAACAGGAGCATGAGCAGGAGACTGGTGATGATGATGATGTGTTGGGGGTTTTGCAGGGTGATGAGGATGTAAAGGAGAGTGAACATGGGAAGGAGCAGGGGATGGTGCGTGATGTTGGTGGTGGTGATGGGTTGGAGGTTTGGTAGGGTGAGGAGGATGTAAAGGAGTGTGAATCGGAGACTTAATAGGTGCATGAGCAGGAGAGTGGTGATGATGGGTTGGGGGTTTTGTAGGGTGACGGGGATGTAAAGGAATGTGAACATAGGAAGGGGTCGGAGATGGTGAATGATGTTGATGCTGGTGGTGGTGATGGGTTGGAGGTTTGGCAGGGCGAGGAGGATGTAGAGGAGTGTGGACATGAGAAGGTGCATGGGATGGTGAGTGGTTGTGGTGAGGTGGGCTAGCCAATGGTTTATGAACCGGTGACTTTGTTGGGGGATGAAGTTGAGTTGCTGGTTTGTGATGAAGAGTTTCTAGCTCTTCAGCAAATGCTATGAAAGAGGTTATTTGGAGTAAGAGAAAAAATAATGCTAGAGTTTTGACCATTTTTGTGTGTTAAGAGAATGCAACCTTGAATGAGAGGGAGAGGAGTGAAGTTGGTGTGTTGAGAGACTGTGAAAGTTGATCTATTTATAGGAGCTAATGCTTAAATGATTGTGGTTTTTCTTTATGTGTGGTAAACAATATTTCTTTATTTATGTTTTTTAGTTAATGCCCAAATTCATTGAGCTTTATTTGAATTTAAGAGGCAAATTAAATCGTTTCGTTATTCATGCTTGTTAGTGCAAGACATAAGGAGAAATTTGGGATCGGGTTAAGGTTATACTGAAGTGTAGGAGACTTGTTTTGAGCACCAGGGAGGAAATACGTTTTGTTTAAGGAAGGGAGAACATACGTATGGTATCGTACATATTTACACTTAAATAAAATCGATACTTTTTTATTAAAAAAAAATCTATGCTTTTTTGTTACCAATAAATTAATGACTTTTTTGTGTGTTGGCATTTGGTTCCTAGGGAAAGGAGACCAAGTAATTCGTTTGAAAGGTTTGTTCGATAATTAGTTACTAGTCATTTTTGTTTTGACAAATGTTAATTGTGTTAATTGTTGTATTATTATTTTTATTTTTTTGTAGAATTTGAACTCTGTGCATTTAAATTTTTTAATCCCTTAACTCAACCAAGTGAGTTATCCATCCCTAAGAACTATTAGTTCGTAATCAAATTTAGACTCTATCGAATATATATTTTTTCGGAGTACAAGAGGGCCTTAGCCCAAATTCTAAAAATTTGTTACTAAGAGAAGTTCTTTTTTCATTTTTTTTTAGGAAAAGTTCGTTAATCATTTGAATCCAACTACTTAATTAAAATTGATGACTTTTGTTAACTACGAGATCAATTTATTAATTTTTCCACCAATTATGCTAAAAATTGATAATTTATAGCTATTAATTGATAATATAATAACGATTGTAAAATGTAAACATTAGACATCAAAATGCTTCTTCTGGTCTCGGCTATAAACAACAACAAAAAATCAAACAACATAGATGTATTTGTTTTAAATTTTTAACTATATACATAAATTTTGTTTGATTTTTTTTTTCTTACACTCAAGACCAAATTGGTAGAAGAAATGATTTTACATCTTAAAAAAAAAAAAAAATTACTTGACCAAAAGAAAGAAATTGTCCCTAAGCACAACTCTGATGTTAGGTATATGTAGGGGTGTTTATTGGAATTCAAAATTCCTCATTTCTCAACATTTTATGTGAGTTTTACGGTTAAACTATTTTTGGGTACAGTTTTTCTGGCTAAACTCTTAAGAAGAAAATAAAAAAGAATTTTGAACCATGGCCAAGTTGTTGTTGATTGTAATTAATTTCATATTTCATTCGCAATAATCTTTTAATATTTTCAAGCTATACGACAAAAAGAATTTGTAAGATAATAAACATTTTTTTTTTATAGTTGTAAGATAATAAACATTATAATGTGTGTTTAATATCTTTATTTGTATTCCTCTAAAAAAATTGGTTTATTTCTGTTTTTTAGTTAATACCCAAATTCATTGAGCTTTATTTATTTCTTATTTTGAAACAATAATCATTGAGCTTTATTTGAATTTAAGGAGCAAATAAAATTGTTTATTTGTTTATACTTGTTACCTGAAGATATAAGGAGCAGTTTGTGAAGGCATTCAAGTGAATACTGAAATATAGGAAACAAGTTTTGAGCACCAGGGAAAATATACGTATGGTATGATACATTACATATATACACTCTAATATAACCAATGCCTTTCTATAAAAAATTAAAAAAATTCCTTACCAAAAATAAAAAATAAAGTTTTGATGTTTTCATGTTACCAATAAAAATAACGACCATTTCAGTAACTTGGTGTTCGATTGAAAGATAAAAAATTATATTATCAAGAATTGTAAGTAAAAACTTGAATTCTTTCGAACAATTCATGATCAAATAAAAGTTAGATTGTTTGAAATGGATCACTTTTTTTAGGGAAAGAAAATTGATGACTTTTGTTTTTTTAGGTGGTATTGTTTTTTTGACTGAAATAGATTCATCTCTGGTTGTTCTTGCATTCAAATATGCTTCCCTTATTCCTTGGAGCCTAACAAATAGATGGAACAATTGTAATCTGTTATTAGCTAGTATGAACTACTTAGTCACTCACATATACAGAGAAGGGAAAAACTTCACCTTCTCAAACAAAAGTGAAATTAGGAGAAGTGTTCACTTTATTCTATAATGACAGATTTGACGTAACCGGATGCACAGAATATGATCGGATTGCTTTTTGTGTCTCTTATGTGATCTTAGGAGCTGCAAAGACTTGAAAGTTCAATTATAAACAACTTGCAAAAATTTTATACTTGGTTAAGAAAATAGAGCTAGTATAATAAGTAAAACAATATCATTAAAAAGAAACCAACTAAGGAATAGTAAGTGGAGAATTAATAGATTGATAAATAAGCAATCTTGGCAATAAGAAATTCGCAGAGGTCAAGATAAAATTTCAAATACATATATTGCCTAATTAATATCAGAAACATTATCTTGCAAATGAACATGGTTGCCTGCAATTAGTTCCTTCCTAACATAATACTTACATTGCAATCAGTTGTAGTCATTCTTAAAGATAATTAATCGAGAACGATAATTTCTCCTTCTTTCCAATCTCTGTTAAGAAATTTCTCCTCGTTCAAATCTGTAACTCCCATTATATCATCCGTTAGAACCAATCCCACAAATTTCTTTAATTGCTTTAACTTGTTGCGATCTTGCAACGAATGACCATACAGTTTCTCCAGCTCTATATATGACAACAAATTATCATCAATAAATGTCGTTCTTTTTATGCTTTGTATCATCAATTTAGCAGCTTCCCTTTGTTTCTTCCTTTCCAAGGTAACATCATTGCAACCAAACAAATTACTTTGTGCATCCAATTTGGTATCCACAACATGTTGCTTCTTAACCTTCTTTTCTGAGGAATTCGGGCACTTGTTCTCTATACGTTTTAGTATAGATAGATAATAAATATTCATTTATTTATCCTATAAAAATAATAATACTCACTTATTTGTAATTTCTTTATTTATTTTTTTGGTACAACTTACCAGGTAATTTAATTTCATATTGTAGAGAATAAAAAACCAAAGTTCATATATAATACCGACAACATATATTTATATATGGTAAATTCTAGACAGATACTACTCACACCCCAAAAAATCTAAGTTAAACCCCAAAATTATCAATATATCCTTTAATTGAGTTCATGCGTTCACTTACATTAGTTGTATATACATAAACTCAGTTTACATAGTGTATGTAAAGTAAGTTTACGTAAGTTAACTACGTTTATATGTACATGTATCAATTGAATTCATGCGTTCACGCACATTAGTTATATATACATAAACTCAGTCTATTTATATTATATAAACTGAGTTATACATGTATGAATTGAATTCGCGCATTTACACACATTAATTATATTTAGGTAAAATGAATTCACATGTGTGATACGTAAACTTAAATTACGCTACCCCTGTGTTTGCTACGTAAACTTAAATTACACTACTTTACTACTTAATACGTAAACTTAAATCACGTTACCTTACGTAAATAATACATGTTTAATCTAAATTCACGTCTATCTTATATGCCACACACATATCAGAACAAAAAAAAAATGACATCGAGCAAACAATAAATTGAAACTCTTCAATGAAGAATTTCATGAAATTCACTTACTTGTATGAATAAAGTACGGATCAATGAAAAAGATGATGATTCAATCTTTCATGGTAGGTATTGGTTGCACATCCATGGTGGAATGTGGGTGACAAGTGGTGAAGGTTCAAAGTGATAATGGAAAAAAGGTTTTAAAAAATTTACATGAAGAGGTTATTTCGGTATTATTGTAAAATTTGAAGTAAATTTGGGTGTAACTATAATTATATGGGGTAAGACTAAAAAAAGTCTAAATTCCATTTAAAATCGGTTCTTTCGGTTAAAAACTTGACAAATCAATTTCCCTTCAAAACAATAAATAAACTTTTGCAAATCAATTTGAACAAATAGTAAACTGCATAATGAACATGCCTGGAATATCATTAGAATCACAACGAATCATCCATTTTTTTTTAATGGCAAATATACATTATATATAAAGGGGAGAAATCTCCTACAAGAGTCCATACATACAAACTAGAGTACAAGAAGTACTCATTTAATGGTAAATATATATTATATATAAAGGGGAGAAATCTCCTACAAGAGTCCAAACATACATACAAATTACTTGAGTACAAGAAGTACTCAGGTGAAGAAATAACAAAATCAAAGAAACCCTCCCGCGGATAAACAAGAGCAAAAACTAAAACCACAACATAAACATAAAACTCCTAACAGGAACACCCAACGACAGTCGAACAAGAGGAAGACCATGCGCATAACCCCTCAATAAACCAACCCCAAGGCAAATCCGCCACAAGACACTGACGGTGCCAACACATAATGGATTCATGATCTCACTCATAGAAGAAACAGGCGTGACCAAAATGTTTTTCTAAAAACCAATTCCAAGAGGAGAACTTGACCATATCCACCAATTAGAGCACACACGTCTCCTTTTTCAAAAAGATGTGAGCATTTCGGATCTCCACGAGGACCACACAACACATTTCTATAGTTATAACAACATTCATAGGGTTCGTTTGTTAGGAATATAAATAAAAACGATTTTGAAATTTTCAATAATTTAGAGATTATACTTTTTTGTAGAGGTTTTATAAAAGCAGAACCTATTTTGTGTTTGTTTATCGTACTAAAATTATTTTTTTTAAAAATAATTTAGTTTGTTTATATATAACTATATAAAATGAATTTTTTATTACAAAAGACACAAAATTGTAAATATATGCAGGACGAGTCAAAATTTTGTCATTAACTTTCGTAATAAGTCTGTCAAAAAAAACTTTCATAATTGAAGAATAGATTCAGTTTGTTTAGATACAACGATATAAAAATAAATTTTGTTACAATAAACAAACACAAAATATGTTAAAAATATGTTGAAGTGTCAAATGATTAAAATGAGGCGAAATTGTGTTTTGGTGGATCATTAGCTTTCATATTAAAAAATAAAAAATGTGTTTTTGCTAATAATTAACATTCATAATTAGAAAATAGATAATTTAGAGATTTTTATGAAGAAAAAGTAAGAATCTATTTTTTGTTTTTAATAAAAATGCTTTTTTAATAAAATAAAAAAATTAGTTTGTTTAGATACACCTATATAAAAGTCTCTGTGGACTTAACTCAGTTGACGGCGACAATGCATTATATATGCAAGGGTCGAGGTTCGAACTCCGAACACACAACTTCTCCACATTTAAAATGTGTGAGCTCCAGTCATTAGACTACTTGACAAAAAAACGATACAACTATATAAAAGAAATTGTTTGTTATAAAATCATCCCAAACTTTTGACAATTATTTTTTTCTCTACGAAAAATATGATTTTTTGTTAAAAAAAATGTAGAAAATTTAAAATAAGTTGAGATGTCAAATGATTAGGATAAGGCAAAATTTTGTTTTTGCTGATCATTAATTCATTGTAGAATAGAGTATAGAAAGAATTAACCTTCAATAAGTAGAGAATAAATTATAAAAATATGTAAAATTTTAAATTGAAAGCAACAAAGCTACTTTTTTTTTAAGGAAAAAGCTACCTTTATATACCAAAAGGGATTTTTTTTTTTTTTTTGCCCCCCCTAATAGCTGCACTAAATCAAGTGAAAAACAACCCAGATTTAGAAGATTAAAAAGGAAATAAACAAACTAATATAAGCTCTTAAAAAATAAAAGAGCTTATAGAATATGAACCAGATTGCAATTCAGCAAGGTAGGTTTGACATAATAGCTTGAACCAGATCGCAATTCAGTACATGTAGTTTTGACATAATAGCGCATTAAAAGATAAAA
>Ga0315914_1005415_pt1 | contig 18574 bp, 8 predicted proteins | sample MpolenodulesMG_FD_203920 | JGI IMG/M metagenome (GOLD analysis project Ga0315914, IMG submission 203920) | Medicago polymorpha root nodule microbial communities from Los Angeles, California, United States - elongated nodules | ecosystem: Host-associated > Plants > Roots > Nodule | place: USA...
TCATGTCCCTCAGCATGATTCGTGGAGTACCCATCAACCAACTTTATAGTCATCTTGTTACAGACAACGTTTGAATGGTGACAAAGCACTCGACTCCAACATCTAGGGTACATAGTGGTTTTAGGTCAAAGGATGGAATACACCACTATCACTATGAGAATATTTTATGACATTTTTCATAACTTTTACTATGTAGTATTCTCATGGTGGGTCAATTCAATATAAATATTACTCCTAATATTTATATCTATGCGTAGACTTGATAACTCTTTATCCATGATCTGTGAGATATGATCATCAGTCTATCCACATAATAGTCTCTATGCTTTAATGATATCCCACATCTCAATAAAGCTTGATTACGGATACTTTAAGAATAGTTTTCTTATGTTTAACGGGGTCTCACAATTAAGTTATACTTAATGTTCCATTAAACAGACTAACTATTATAGGGACTTTATTATTTTGAAACAAAACAAAATCAATAGAGAAATGCCTTATTATTTATATATTCACAATATATATTTATATCAATATCATGATACAAAGTCAAACCCAATCAATATAGATTGGCTATTAGGGCTTACTCCAACAGAAAGACCTTTTGATCTATACTTTTTGTGCTTTTTGAGATAATAGTTGCAATATTGAGCTATTTAATTTTTTAAGTTTTAACATTTGTATTAATTTGCAATGTGACTCATTGATAGCGTGGATTGGAGATATGTTCTCATCCCAAGATGTAGATCATTGTTGTACCAATACTCTCTACTCTCTTTATCTTGTAGTTATTTAGTTCGATTGTGGTTTTGATTTACACTTAATTGCAAGATTAGATCGTGATATGTCTTTGTTACTTTTGGCTGTTTAGTTGTTGGTTGCCATTGATATTTTCTCCTTTTAGTTGACCCTTGGTTTTAGGGTATGCCCCTTAGGATTAAGTAGCAGAGTTATTTTCTTATCAGAAGATAAAGCTATTTTTGTTAGAGACATAGTGCAAGACAAAAGAGAGTACAAGAAATGAAATTTTAGATGGAAAAGGAATTTATTCCAAGAGGAAATTGTCTTGGAAAAGGAAATTAGAGGAAAAACTTATGAAATAGTAATTACCTAAGAGCTTAGAGCTTAGAGCAAGTATTGCGGTTGAAGATCGTTATATAATAGAAACTCTGGGAGTTAGAAAATGTATTGGGTTGTTCCATTACTCTTCATAATGAAACAATTAGGTTGATTAGCCTCCCACTCCCAAATACAAATTTTCTATATAGAGCAAGTACAGAACTCAATTAGAAAATGTCCAAGAACTACAACATAATTGATATCTAGTAACACTTGAAAATTGTTACTAAAACAAGAACAATGTTGCTGATTAAAATTAGTAACATATGTACAACTGTTAGGTAAAGCCTGTGTTACTAAAGAGCTTTAGTTACATTTTATAGTATTATCTGTAACATTCAAAAAATGTCGCAAAATGTTACATTATTGTAACACTTTTTGTATCATCGGTAACACTAAAAAATGTTACATTTATAATTTTTAAGAAGTTGTAAAAAGTGTCGCAAAATTGTCTAGGCTAAAAAATTATGAATCTACCAAAAAAATGTTACTATTTGAAATAGATTAGAAAAAAGTGGATTATCTATAGGAGTTTTTGTACTCAATCCACCACATTGAATCTAGAAATTACATAAGTGTTTTTACATGATCCTAGCAAATCAAAATACTACATTTTGATCAAAATTTAGATCAACTATTTTGGATAACATTACACTTAAATAAGATAACCTAACTAAACCTAGCAATAGAAGGAATGTGAGAACAAAAACAAAATAAAAGTAAATTTGGGGTATAAATGATTGAACCAAATCCAACAATCACTAAAAAATTGAGATATAAAGATGGAGCAGAATTTACCTTTACTAAAGATGAAGCAAACAACAAAATCCTATTGATTTAAGTGTTGCCACTTTCTGAACAGAGGAAGGATCTCACATTGTTATATTCCATGATCAAATCAAACACCTATGTTGAGCTGAACAGAACAACAAGGATCACGTTAAACTCTTGTTCAACAATAACAACACTCACTCATAAGAGTTTCTACAAATTAAGTTGAAAGACACATTCATTGCAAGCCACAAAGCGTCCACCCTTAGCATTAACCCTCTACAGTATGTATGTGTTTTCCACATAGTTGACAATTGGCATGTGTGACCATCTAACTTTGATTTTGTAAAATTTTACCAGCGAAGCAAATATTCTCAACAATTCCATAAACCAAATATGTTTAGCTTGATGACATTATCTCTAGCCATAGGGAATGAAACACCAAGCCGGCTACAAAGATCTTATTCAAGCATACTCCAAAATATTACAAAAATCTCTATATCAGTTACAAACAGCAAGAAAAGCTAGTAAATTACAATAGTCAGAACCATAACACTCAAATTCTTTGGTATTTACTGATCAACAAGGACTTCCTCTTGGTCAACTATTTTTCCATGTCAAGCCACCGTACAACACTAAGAAACAATAAAAATAACTCAGAGGTTTAACTCTGTCCAATAACTAGTAAAAACTCAGCCCAGTAACTAGCAATAAGCTGAAGATTTTCATGGTTACTACTTTAAATGTAATGCACTGTTTTTTTGTTTTGTACCACTAACTCCAAGATAGAATAAGGGATAATGAGCATGGGCAATTGGTAACACAAGGAAAGAACAAGGGATTTCGGGGAGCACGGATGCATACAGAACACACAGCTTCGTGCATTCCAATTATTGAAAATAAAGAATTCAGGTTACAATACTTAAGAAACTACACAATATGAAGCATCATCGCACACAAGCTTATTCTTGTTCGGAAATGCACTCCACCCAGTTATAAGAAAATGTCTCTGGTTGCACTTCTCTCATGAACATAATAAATCAAACCCCCCAAGCAGTCAATGGGCAACGTACTATAATGCCAAGTAATATAAGTGACTTAAATCCTAGATACATAGAGTAACAAATGCTCAGAATAGATTACATAAGCAATAAACATACTTCTTTATCCATACTCCTAAAACACTTTGTAGCACCACACTAACTCTTTTGATCAAAAGCGTGTCCGATGTCTAACACGTGTAAGTGTTTGACACCAAAACAACACTGACACATGTGATTATATTGAACCATGTATTGCACCATGTGATTATATTGAACAACGTGTTCTCATCTTATCCTTCTTGCCTTGTTCTTGATGGGCCTTTATGTTGGGCCTTTTATGCCCATGCTATTACACTAACCCCCTAAGCATTTGATAAGTGATTGTCCCTAACATCACTCTTATCACATGATCTTATTGTTCTATTCTAGTTTAATCTATTTCATTTCAATATACTAACCATTTAAATAAATGGTTACACTGCTTAAAAAAGTGGTCACTGTATACTTTTTGAGTGTGTTTATAAAATAAATAAAAAAACAAATCACTACTACAAAAGTGGAAAATATAGCGCCCAATTAATAGCATTTTTAACACTAAAGCGTTATAAATCAAAACACAGAGGCTTTAGATAGCGTTTTTTCATAAAAAAAGCTCTTTCTCCTGTGATTCTTTCTCCAGGTATCTCTCTCACACCAATCTTTTAATAATTTTAGTTATGGATTTTTCGGGTAACAATTTAATATACTAAATTTTCGAAATCGTTTCAAATGTCTGTTGTAACTGTTGAGAGAAGTTGGGAGAAGTTTTGAAACTGATATGTTTGTGTTTGTGTTTCTGTTTATGTTCAACACGCATCGGCAGTTAACTACCGAGGGAGGTTTTCCTCGGTAGTTAACTGCAGCCGGTTTTTGCATTCCTCGACAGTTAACTACCGAGGGGCATTTCCGTCTTTTACATGTGTTTCTCAGCCAAACCAAATGTGCAACAACAATTTTCTATTTTATATGCATTTAATTTATTTATTTAGCAACCATTCAGCTGTAATTGATCGGTGTAGATTGAATCAAATTTGATGTTATAGAAAGACATATTTCCATCTCCTCTATTTAAATCTAATGAACCGATTAGGTTTATTAGCCTCCCAATACAAATTTCTGTTTGGATCAAGTAGAGAAATCAATTAGAACATGTCCAAGAAGGTATTTATTAAAACAGCGTGTTCTCATCTTATCCTTATCAACTAGGTATTAAAATAATTAGCATGAAAAATAAAATTCAACTATACATGATGACTAATGTACATTCCCTAAAAAAAATGTCTGATGTACATATCCTTAGTATTTTTTTCCTCCCTATTTTATGTCCCTAGTATATACAATGTTAAACACCATATATTAATGTTTTTGTGCGTCTAAACAACATAGTTGATCAAATAATTGGCCAAACCTTTCTATCTTGAGGTACATCCACAATGGTTACATGTTCTTGCTTTGTTTTGATAATACCAGAATCTAGATTTAAGTCATGATAACCAACCCCTGACTTCTTTTGTTGCTGAACCACCAAAACAGAACCATCAAAAGTAGAATCTGAAGCCACTAACATGTCTCCTATAGGACCAAGTTCTGGATACTCATTCCATTCAGACAATCCACTAAACAAATTTGACTCACTTGTATGTCTTCTACCAACCAAAATCAAATCAAAACAGCCTTCAAGTGACCTTATAACATTTACCATTTCTACACTATCTTTTGCTATTTCCTCTTTATAATCATGACGTTTAATTTTGATACAATCCACTTTAAACCTATGAATCAAGTCGCCGTCCGGATCCCTGTTGGTCAAGTTCCTATTTTTCTTTCGAGGCTCCATTATTCGAACCAAGGTGATCCTTGCGTTCGGGTGATGCGCCATTCGCATCGCATATGCTAACGCTTCACGATCATCCACACCTTCTATAAAAATAATTCCAACACTAAAAAATGAAACACTAGTTAGAGGATTATTCCTACTCAAAGTGCCGCGTTCGATTAAAATCCCAACAGAACAAGGTGCTTTTCTGAGAAGATGACGATTTAATGCGCGAATCGGGGCTGCTGACTCTGAAATCCCATTTGGAATCAACTGTCTATGAAAAGGAACAATCAACAAACAAACTCTCTTCTCAGCAACTTGCATACATATCTCATCATGCATCGTCTCATAAGGAGAAATCGATGTGAAGAGTTTTACAACCACATTGTTCGAATTTTGTTGCTCATACGATCTAAACGCATTTATTATGTGTTGTGAATAACTCGCCGAGTGCGGTGGATTCTCCTTGTTGCATGTTGGTTGATGATCTATGAAAACTGGTGTTACCCTTCCTCTAAGTTGAATAAGATGTAGGACGTAGTAACAAATAGGATTTTTCAATGAAGGGTTTGACATTTCAAGAAGATTAATAATGGATGGTGTGTTTTCTTGACTATGTATACATGCCATGAGACGTAGTTCGCTATCTGAAGTTGATTGTTCAATGGTTCTTCTCCTATTTAAGGATAAGTACCTCTTAGATGGATCATATAGGAATTTCACAATGGGTGTTGTGGCTGCTGTTATCCATATTAAAGCTATCAACCCAATACCATATGATTCTTCATCTATAAGCTGCAACAAATCACACATATATTCACATTCAAATATGTAACTATTATTGATTAACATCATTGCACTCATTAAAGTATCATTATTTTCGAATAAACCGTAAATTTTGTCACTCATTCTCAGTAATTTTTTCATTAGTAATGTAGGATTACGTTTGATGGTGCGACATTGTTGATTTGAACTAAATATTGTGAATTTCAGAAAAATATATTTACATATGATCAATTAGTATGGAAGAAAAATTGCAACAAAGTTAATGGTCCATATTAGCAATGTCACATCACCAAATATAATTTCACGTCATTAATGAATATGACACTTCGTGAAAAATAATGATAATTTAGACTTATGATATTTATATATTTCTCAAATTAAATTGGAGAAATAATGATACATTAGCAACTAAATTGTTTATTCCTCATTTTTCTCTTTATGCAACATAACCAGACCAGATACATGATTGAAAATTAGAAGAAGGTTGTATTGATTCTTACATGAAGATATAGAGCAGTCTGCAAGTAAATCAATTGTGTGATCCCTTGAGCACTCATGAGCAGTCCTAAAGATAAAACATCAGTAACTGGCATCTTCCAATAAATTGAAGGCAACATAGTTCCAGCAACCTTCCCCAAAGATGCAAATAAAGCAACAATTTGCACTATTACAAAGCTACGAGTATCAATTAGAAAAATATTGAATTGAGCACCACTGAAAAGAAAATACACTGGCAAGAAAACCGCTGACACAATTGCATCCAACTTTTCAGTCAATGCTGATCCTAATGGAGGCCCATCAGGTACAGCCATACCTAAAATTATAGGACCAATCATATAATGTTCTCCAATAACCTCACTAAATAATGCGCAGCCCAATATCATTAAAAACACCGAAAATATGTATGATTCTTTGATTGGTTTTCCTTCAGGTGTTTTTCTTATCATCCAAAACATTATAGGCCTAAGAACACACAGTATGATAATAACCATAACAAGAAAAGAAATTCCCATCCAAGTAAAAGAACGGTCTTTCTTTAAAGCTAAACTCGATTGTTTTTCCGTGAGTTTAGCAGTAACCCACAATAACGAAAAGGCTCCACCAACCATGGATGCAGATATCGCTATTCGACCCATTTCTGAGTTTAATAGCTTTAAATCGGCTAAGTGGATTGCGGTGGTGTGGAATGAACCGGTTGAAAAGATAAATGAGAGGGCAAATATGGACTTGTAGAGAATTTGGTCAGGGGTTATTACTAGTTTTCTTAGAAGAAGTGCGATTAAATTGCTCATTGTTAGTGGTACAAAAAATGAAAATATTCCAATTGCCCAAGCTTTTTTCCCTGATCTTGTAACAAGACTTAGATCGATATTTACTCCAATTAAGAACAAGAATATCATGATCCCAAAATATGAGATTGTCTGGCTTATGTAGAATGTTTTTGGTGGAAATATCCATTTTTTTATGAGCTCACTTTGCCCGAAAACTGATGGTCCTAGTACCAAGCCAGCCTAAATACATTTCAAAAACAAAAGAATTAATTAGCATGTTTTATATCTTAATCTTAATGTTAATAATATACAAATATGTTGTTATCAAATCATCAGTTTTATCATGTTTAGGTGAAATATATTTGGAAGTACTCCTAAAAATTGTATTTCATTCACTTTTCAAATAGTAGAATGAGAAATTTGTTCCATACCGTCATAAAACTCATATAAACAATTTCATAAGAATTAATATATTCTAATGTTGTATAGATTCTTGTCATGTTTCTATTTATATGATTTAAGGATAATATTTATGTAAAATATTAAATATCATTTAATTTTGTGGATAAGTTTTTTTTTACTATTTGTTAAAAAAAAATTTTTTTTACTAATATAAATATGAATAATTTATTACATATTAAGTATGTTTATTTAAATATAAAAGTAAAAAAATCGATATCCATTCCATTATGTTCATTATTCAAACAATGGAATAGGAAATGTATTATGCTTCTTCATAAAATATCTCAACAGTGAAAGAAATATTTATTTCATTACTTCAGAGACTAAATTGAATGATGTTAAAGCATTAATGGACCTGAGTATTTGTTTTTCAATTTCAATAATCATTTGGAAATGTTTGTTATTCTCATTTGATCAACATGTAATTTCAATGTATTCACTTAATAACTTGATACATCAATGACCAATGAAGAGAAGAATGAGAGAAGAAGCTAGAAAATATTAAATATATTACCAGCGTTTGTGGAACGAAGCTGCTCTCCCCAAGTGGTTCAAGTAGGATTTGTAAAATTGTGGTCAAGAAAGAAACTAAGGAGGTTTGCAGAAATAGCACTGGCAATGTGTATCTAAATGGGTTATCATGAAAGAAAATTCCTTTTGATCTTTCATACTTGATCATGTGTTCGCATACCCATATCGTTCCGTTTGGTGTAACACCGGTAATGTTCGCGTTTTCGCTTGTTGCAGCCATGTCTTACTAATTACTACAAATCAAGCTTGATATATTTGAAGAAGAGAATATATAATTAGTTAGTTGATCTCCATGAAATTGACGAAGAGGAAGGGAAAGAAAATAGAGTGAAAGACAATTTTTAGATTTATTTGGAGGATGTAACTTGGTGAGAAGTATATTGATTATTAATTTTAATAGCGGTAACGCTGAATTGTGGGTTTGATGTTTTAAAATTAGTCATGTTTTGTGATTAGTCTATGATGATGATGATGATATTTTTGGTAGTGAATCAATGATATCAGGTAGGAACTGTTAATGGGTTTAAGTGCTTAACTTCTTTTTTTTGAAGAGGGAAAATCCATATATTTATTAGCTAATTAATAGTTTAGTAATAGTATGTTTAATTTAGACATACATAGAAGGACAAAGCTTTTGAGATTTACATAATAGAATACGTACTAGATTTATAAGTTGGAAAATGGTGTATGGAGATACCCATTGTGGTTGACGTAATTGAATATATTTGGCAAGAGTTTCGAAATAATGTTACACACACAACCACAACAACAAAAAAACGCGTTAACTGCGACGGTTAAATTTTGGCTGCAACAAAAATAATTATAAAATAAGAAATTCAAAATCAATAAGTAATTTTTTTTTAGATTTATATTATGCTTATATGATATACTTTAATGATGTAGGGTAACTATCAGAATGATTGTAATATGGCAAGAACTGTGTGGGAAAGAACATGTATGGAGCATTGGTCCTTTCGGCATTTCGGCTACGACAGAAGAAGCTATCCATAAAGCGGTAAATAAAGCAATGACTTCTTCTGTCATTTGAGGTAGGTAAATTATATATTATGGATAACGACTTATCGACATGCAAATGGTACTGTCTCTTATTAATCGAAATAGATCATTAATTAAGATGGTGGATTCTGTTTCTCTTATTGGTAATTTACCCTTTTATATATAAAGCTCTTTTTTTGGGTAGAATTTGGTTTTATTTTTTTATTTGTTTTTGGTATCGTTTTAATTGTCCTGTATTTCTTTCTGTGGGGATTTTATTAGTTTAGATTGTATTTTATACCCCATATATAGATTTACCACTTATTAATTTGGTTTTTCTTCAAGCCTTGCAATACTTGTTGCCAAAACTGAACAAAGAAGGGAAAAAAATAGCAGATAGAATTGACAGGAATTCGGTGTATATTTGAACTAATAGTATACAACTAATAATAGCTAATACCTATTATCTGTGGTTTCTTTTATTTCATTTCTTATGGACATAATTTCATGTTCTGTCCTTTTTATTTTCAGGAAGATGTTGACAATGGACTTGATCGCTTGTGGCAGAAAAAGAAAGCTGAAATTAAGCAATAGATGTCAAGACCACATCTTTCTTTATTATGTGTTAAGATAAAAAAAATTTAGAGGTATTGGATCATTGTGATCTATATATTGCAATATCTCATTTTGAATTTCTTTTTGGTACCTTCAACTGAAGTTTCTCTCTTAATACATAATTTGATTTACAGGTAGTTTTATAAGCCTAAAGTGTAATATTAATTACTAGACCAAATTAATGGGTTTCATTCATCACAAACTGGATTATGGTTCTATTTTGAAGAATCTATTTTATAAGCTGAATTGTTGTTCTAATATACAAAGAATATCTTGTATGACCTCATACATGATTATTTAGTAATAAATTAGTGAAATAATATAGTAATAAATTATACCATTATTATTTCTTAAAAAACCGTAGAAAACCTCTAAATTGCCAAGATATAGTCACAAATTAGTTAAATTATAGTTGTAGATTTGTTGAAGAATTGCTACGATAAATTTTAGTCATGTTGCTGTGGATTTGTTGAAAAATGGCAATGACAAGTCATACTTATGTTGCTATGGATTTGCTGTGAAATTGCTACCGTAAGTCCTAGTTATGTTGCTATGGACTTGCTGTGAAATTGCTACGATAAGTCCAAGGTATGTTGTTATGATTTGTTGTGAAATTTTTAAGATATGTCATACTAATGTTACTATAGAAAATAAATATTCAATACGTATTTGCTATAAATTAACTAAATATTTGCTAGGATTTTTTTCTTTTAGCTACGGATTTACTACGAAATATTCCCTTAACAAATTTGTCTCTCAATCCGACCGATTCAATAGGTATTCCATAGCATACCTCTAGCTAAACTCGTTTGCTAAGAATAAGCTTTGAAAATATGGTCATAGCAAATCACATATTTTCTTGTAGTGAAAACATAACTAAGTTTTCAAATGGGCCCCCGCCGGTGGGATTGGTTCCCCCGGATTAGTCGATCCTTGGATCGGATACCGAGTTTTCAAATAAAAAAAAAAAACATATCTAAGTTTATGAAACGGGTCACATCTTTAAGAGTTGAGTTGAGTATCATAACTTCAGCATAGCTGCTGCCACACATTGCTAAATGAACCTTATTTGCAACCATCAAATTCAAGGAAACTATAGTTAGCCATCAATCTTTACGTCTACACTCGTAGACATTCATTACTCATGCAATTTCAACACTAGGAAATTAGCAACAACAAAAAATTCAATTCAATTCAATCACATATCTATTATGTGTACCTTTGTTATTGGGAAACACAGTCCACCAAAAGAAACATAAGTATATAATTCAATGATTTGATAAATGGGGAAAAGTTCAAATAGAACCACAAGCCGCATGAATAATGCATTTTTCATGAACAAGCAGTGTAATAATATCTAGTAGAATTATTTAATAAATCAAGGAATTATTACATGCTTGCATCAGTATAAATATAGTTTCAATATTTTAATCTAAGTGGTGTAATAATGTGCTTATAACATTTGCAAAAAATAAAATAAAAGATTTCGATACGTTGTTGACACACTGTGATACGCCGTCGACACGCCCCTAAACCCTAAACACACCTCAGATACGTCTAATGATAGTTCAGTTTTCAGTTATCCCCTCCTTAATCACTAATCTCTAACTTTAATTACCTCCTCTCTCTACTTTAACTGATGTATATAAATTTTGATGCACTCACTTAATTTATTAGAATTCTTCAAGATTTATTTATTTTTTCTCATAATTTTTTTACTGTGCAAATTGAATTCATGGTTGTGCATGTGATATGCCGCAATTATATGGGTGAACCAAATTTTGATGAACCAATTTCAGAAGCCGTTCTATGTACTTATCATGGTGAAGGAGGATATGACATTGATACGATTCCAATATCTTAGTTTAGTTTTGATATTTATTAATGTGCTAAAGATTGTGCACTGACATATAAGTGTGGTTTATGTACGTAAGACAATGATTCGTTATATCCATTTTATTTCAATCATCCAAAGTTTTGAGTTTAGTTTGAAATTCACCACATATCTTGAATTTGTGTTTCGGTTTTAGTTTAAATTTTTCAACTAATGTTTACAACTTTATTTTAATTTTGATATACATATCTTAAATGCATCGTATCTTATATTTTTCGATGACTGACGTATCGTCCTATCAGATGTGTATCATATCGTGTTCGTACTTCATAGGTGCAAGATAAAGAGTGGTAGAAATGTTGCCACGAACATAGCTCAATTGGTAAGGACAATTCATTATATTATAATATGCAGGGGCCAGGGTTTCAACCCCGTACAACCCATTTATTCACCTGAATTCTAACCATTAGACTACTTGTCTGGAAAAAAAATAGTAGGAACAAAATTTTCGATGGAGAAGGAAATTTAAGGAAAAACTCATGGAATAAACTTGAGAGCAAGTATTATGGATAAGTGATTTTGATAAGGAAGCACATATTTAGTTAAAGAAGCTTATGCATCAATAATGGAGGAACTGGCGAATGAAGACCTTAGATTATGGATAAGTGATTTTGGTAAGGAAGCACATATTTAGTTAAAGAAGCTTATGCATCAATAATGGAGGAACCAGCGAATGAAGACCTTAGAAAAATTGCAGGGGTATATGGAACATATTAGTTTTGTTGAAGGTGTCTTTTTCGGTATGATGGTTACTACTAATCAAGGTTCCAACGAAGGATAATTTATTAAAAAGAGGTGTTTTGAACTAATTTCAATTCGGCCAATGGATTTTACATTCATTAAAATGTATAGGTTCTGATGATTGAAATTCCTAGTGCTTCGGGTTGTAATTTGGTTGCAATATCGGTCATGTGACTTTCAAAGTGATTGGAAGAATTAGAACGTGTTTGGTTGTTCCTTTACTCATCATATTGTAACAGGGTCTTACCATTTTGTATATACAACTAATTTATTTATTTATAATTCTTAGACATGTGAGATGCATAAGTATATTTAAATAAATAAAGGAGTACAAATAATTTGGGGACATAAAGTCTTATCCAATGAAAGCAAAGAACAACAACCTAGATGGGTGATAAAACACAGCCCTAAGGGGTAAAGTAGCGACCAATCTCAATCCGTAGCAAACAATCACGTACCACGTGCACAATCAACAAAACTTGAAAACAGTAAGCATCCATGGCTATTTAAAGCAAAACAGACCAATGCAAACGGCATAAAGAACCAAATGTAGAATTATAGAAGAAACTTGCATCTCTTCTAATTTGATCCAATCAACAAATTAGGTTGATTAGTCTCTCAATCCTAAATACAAATTTCCATATCAAGTAAGAACAAAACTCTAGTAGAAAATGTTCAAGTTATGGATAGCATGTTCTCATTCTATGTTAATCAACAAAGAATTAACAAAATAAATATCATGACTAATGAAAGTGAATTATACATGTTTCTCAAAAAAAAAAAAGTGAACTATACATGGAACCTAAAACTATGTATGTCCCTAATATATACGATGGATATTAAACAACATAAATGTTAATTTTTTTTTTTTACAAAATCTGACACCAACAATGTATATTTGTACAATTTCTGACTATTATATTACTTTTTCTATCTCTTCAAGTTCTTTTTCTCACACCTTTGGTCCGAGATCCACACTTCTTTGTATAGGCGTATTGGCTTTCGTGTGTCTAAATAGCACAACTGATTAAACAATTGGCCAAACCTTTCTATCACGAGGTACTTCCACAATGGTCAAGGATTCTTGCTTTGTCATGATACTGGAATCTAGATGCAAATCATGATAACCAATCCCTGACCTCTTTTGCTGCTGAATCACCAAAACAGAACCATCAAAAGTAGAATCTGAAGCCGCTAACATGTCTCCAATAGGACCAAGTTCTGGATACTCATTCCATTCAGACAATCCACTATATAAACTTGACTCACTTTCATGTCTTCTACCAACCAAAACCAAATCAAAACAACCATCAAGTGACCTTATAACATTTATCATTTCAACACCATCTCTTGCTATTTCCTCTTTATAATCATGACGTTTAATTTGAATACAATCCACTTTAAACCTATGAATCAAATCGCCGTCCGGATCCCTATTCATCATGTTCTTATTTTTCTTTCTAGGCTCCATTATTCGAACCAACGTGACGCTAACGTTTGGCTGATTCGCCATTCGAATGGCGTATGCTAACGCTTCACGATCGTCCTCACCTTCGATGAAAACTACTCCAACACTATAGAATGAGACACTAGTTAAAGGGTTGTTCCTATTCAAAGCACTGCGTTCGATTAGAATCCCAACAGAACAAGGTGCTGTTCTGAGCAACTGGCGATTTAAAGCTCGAACCGGGTGTGCAGATTCTGTAATTCCGTTAGGTCTCCATTGTCTATGAAAAGGCACAATCAACAAACAAACTCTCTTTTCAGCAACTTGCATACATATTTCATCATGCATTGTCTCATAAGGCGAGATCGACGTGAAGAGTTTCACAACCACACTATTCTCTTTTTGTTGCTCATATGATCTAAAGGCGTTTATTATGCGTCTTGAATAAGAAGAGTGTGACGACTTAGTCTTGTTGCATATTGGTTGATGATCAATGAAGAGTGGTGTCGATCTTCCTGTAAGTTGAATAAGATGTAGGACATAGAAACAAATAGGATTTTGCAATGAAGGGTTTGACATTTCAAGAAGATTGATCATGGATGGTGTGTTTTCTTGATTGTGTACACATGCCATGAGACGTAGCTCAATATCTGAAGTTGATTGTTCAATGGTTCTTCTCCTATTTAAGGACAAGTATCTCTTAGATGGGTCATATAGGGATTTCAAAATGGGTGTGGTTATTCCTGTTAACCATACCAGAGCTACCAACCCACTACCATATGTTTCTTCATCCATAAACTGCAACAAATAATGTATACATATAATATATTCATATTCAAGTATGCAGCTACTATTGATCAACATTATTGCACTCATTTTTCAAACAAACCATCGATTTAGTCCTTAAAGTATCATTCTCTCTCCAATTTTATCTCTAAAGTATATAAATTTATTAAGTAATCATGAAGTATATAAAATATGTCACCTTTGTCATTGGTATCAAGTTATTATGGACTAAATTGACAACTTTTTTTATACTTTAGGTTTAAATTTACAGATTCTGTGTTTATAAGTCTCACATTATATAAGATATGACATAGGCATGTGGTTATAAGTGGGACAACCTTATGTTTACAAGTCAATTTGGTACGGTTGGGTTATGGCTGTCTGGCCCAAATTCTAAAAATAGTTAAATTTTAAAAACTAAATTCATGGTTTATTCCTCATTTTTCTTTCTATGCAAAAAATAAAACCACATACATAATGGAAAACTAAAAGAAGGGTATATTGAATCTTACATCAAGGGCTAGAGAAGTCTGCAAGTAAAGTAATTGTGTGATGCCTTGAGCACTCATGAGTAGTCCTAAAGATAGAACATCAGTAACTGGCATCTTCAAATAAATTGAAGGCAGCATAGTACCACCAACCTTCCCCAAAAATGCAACTACAGCAACAATTTGCACAATTGCAAAGGTACGAGCATCAATTAGGTAAAATTTGAAACTAGCACCACAAAAAAGAAAGTACAATGGCAAAAATATTTTTGACACCATTGTTTCCAATCTTTCAGTCAATGCTGATCCTAATGGAGGCCCATCAGGTACAGCCATACCTAAAATTACAGGTCCAAGCGTAAAATGTTCTCCAATAACCTCCATAAATAATGAGCACCCCAATAACATTAAAATTACCGAAAGTACGTAGGATTCTTTAATTGGTTTCCCTTCGGGTGTTTGTCTTACCATCCACAACATTATGGGACGTAGAACACATATTGTGAAGACAATCATGGCTAGCATACAAATTGTCATCCAATTTATAGAAGAACTGTCTTTCAATAAACTTGCTTTTTTCTGCGTGACGACTGTCGTAATCAACAATAATGAAGTTGATCCACTCACCATGGATGCAGATACCGCTATTCGACCCATTTCAGAGTTTAATAGCTTTAAATCAGCCAAGTGAATTGCGGTGACGTGAAATGAACCGGTTGATAAGATAAGTACAATGGGAAATATGGATTCGTATAAAACTTGGTTGGGGGTCAATAATAGTTTTTGTAAAAGAACTGCGACGAATGTGCACATTATTAGTGGTGATAAAAATGAAAATATTCCAATTGCCCAAGCTTTTTTCCCTGATCTTATAACAATACTTAGATCGATTTTTACTCCAATTAAGAACAAGAACATCATGCACCCAAAAAAAGAGATTGTTTCACTTATGTAGAATGTTTTTGGTGGGAATAGCCATTTTTTTATGAACTCACTTTGTCCGACAACCGACGGTCCTAATATCAAGCCAGCCTGAATACATTTCAAAAACAAAACAATTTTTCAACATGTTTTACATAAGGAAACATTTCCAAATAAAATACTAAAGATAATATTTATAGAATGAGAGAAGAAGCTGGTATTTCAAATTTGACAAAAACATATAGCTGAAAATATTAAATATATTACCAGCATTTGTGGAACGAAGCTGCTCTGCCCAAGTGGTGCAAGTATGAATTGTAAAATTGTGGTCAATAGAGAAGCTAAAGAGGTTTGTAGAAATAGCACTGGCAATGTGTAAGTAAATGGGTTATCATGAAAGAAAATTCCTTTTGATCTTTCATACTTGATCAAGTGTTCACATACCCACATTGTTCTGTTCGGCGTAACGCCGGTAATGTTCGTGTTTTGGCTTGCTGCAGCCATGTCACATTAATTACTGCAAATCAAGAATGATTTAGAGAAGAAAATGCATAATTAGTTAATCGATCTCCATGGAATTGACGAAGAGGAAGAAGGCAAAGAAAATAGGATGAAAGACAATTTTTAGATTTATTTGGAGGATGTAACTTTGTGAGAAGTATATTGATTATTAATTTTAATAGCGGTAGCGCTGAATTATGGTTTTGATGTTTTAAGATTAGTTTTGTTTTGTGATTTTTCTATGTTGATATTTTTAGTAGTGAATTGATGGTTTTGAATTGGGACAGTTAATGTGTTTTAGTCCATAATTTTATTAGGGTTGAATCTTAACTCATCTAATTTGAGAGGTATGGAATGGAATGAACTTTCATAATAAAACAACCCGGATACTGGTTAAGCATACCATAAAAGAGAATTATTACCATAAAAGGAAACTGGTTAGCATTTCTCATTAAATAATTATCATTTTATTCTCTTTTTTACTTCATCACTTTCTATATTTGTCCTTATACTTTTTACTGCCGCTTATTTACACGAACATATACGTAAAAGACTTGTGCATTCACACAGGTAGGGGTGTCAATGGATATCCATAGGTATGGGTAGTATGATATCCATCCCTGCCCCGTTGGATAATTATGGTACCCGTGCCCGTCCCCATATCTGTGTGGGTATCTCTATACGGATAATCCACGGGTATTTAGATACCCACGGATATTCGCGGGTACCCATAAATTTTTGAATTAATTTTTTTTTTTTACAAAGAAAAATACTTTTTTAATTACCTACAAACTTCAATTTTTAAAGATCCATACATAACATATTCTATTCAAATTTCATAATCCAACAAAAATCATGATTCTTACATAATCCTAAGCAAATTCATCATACTATAATGCATATGATTCTTACATAATCCATACAAATTCTTAAAGTAAAATAAAAGGATAAAAACATCAAATATCCAAAAAGCATAAAAACCTCCAAATAAAAGCTAGAAAAGATTAAAATCCAAATAAACATCCAAAAATTCATATGCATTCCAAGCTATTTTATATATACACATGGATATTTTAGTAATTTACTTAATTTATTAACGGGTACGGGTATCATCAAATCCATGTTCGTGTCCATAAAATAAAGGGTAGTTAAATACCCGTTTATTATACCCGTGGGGTACCCGTTTAGCTACCTGCCCCGTGCCCATGACGGATTTTATCTGCGGATACCCACGGACATGGATTTTTTTGCCACCCCTACACACAGGTCCGTTTATTTGTAGTTAATATATAAGATTGATATTATAAAATGAAGAAAACTCATTAATGTTTTTAAAATATTAACATTAATGTCGTATTTTTATAAAATATTTGTTTATTTTATTGCGAAAATATGTTAAATATTTGGACCGCGCCTGCTGCAAATTTTATGTATTTATATATATATGAAAACAATTTTTATGCCTCGACAATATGATAAAATTTTGAAAACTCGTGAGTATTTTAAAAATACCAACATTAATGTATTATTTTCTCTCTTCACCACAATCGCAGGTCAATATTACAGCCAGAGTGGATTGTGTTGTGCTTTCTTTCTAGTTCAAAAGAAGACGTGTTGGGTAATAATGGTGGTAAGGAATTTTCGCTAGCCAAAGATTAATTGAAAAGTAATATTGAGTAGTTGAGGGGTAGAGGTGCGCCAACTGTGAAGAGGAGACATCAAACTCTTTCTTGTCCTCCATTCAGTAGGGTAGATGAGGTGTGAGGACCGTGGAGTAGTGAGTGGTTGTATTCTCATCAGACCATAGGAGCATGTATTGTTTTGTCGTCTAAAAAGACAAAGAAACAATAGACACTTAACTTTTGTGATGCACAAAATAAAAAAACATATAAAAAAAAAACCAGAGAAATACAAGCAACCTTTGTTAGTGACTTTGAGGAAAATTGTGAGGATGTCAATTAAAGACAGGAAAGTTTTACTTAAAACTCTGGGGGAAAATGCAAATGGAAGAGGTTGTCAAGTGATATTAGTGTTTATAATAAGGGTGAAAAGACAGTAGTGTCGAGTGCATCAGTAATATGCAAATGGAAAGTATATTAGTGTTTACATTTGAAATATGATATTGCGGTGGAGGATGTGCGGGGTATAGGGAAATCGATACGGGTGAAATATAAAGTGGACAGAGTTAATATGGTGGAGGAGTTGGCGGAGGTGGAGAGGAGGGGAAGGTGTAATGGGGTAGGGGGAAATAGTTAGAGAGAATAAGTTTAATATGATGGAGGAGTTGGCGAAGGTGGAGAGGAGGGGAAAGTGTAATGGGGTAGGGGAAAAGTAGTTAGAGAGA
>Ga0315914_1005417_pt1 | contig 18574 bp, 8 predicted proteins | sample MpolenodulesMG_FD_203920 | JGI IMG/M metagenome (GOLD analysis project Ga0315914, IMG submission 203920) | Medicago polymorpha root nodule microbial communities from Los Angeles, California, United States - elongated nodules | ecosystem: Host-associated > Plants > Roots > Nodule | place: USA...
TCAAATTCTTTTGTTGGCTAACATCACGTTTTGCAAATACCCCCCGAAGTTTTGGACTTATGTGCAAAATGCCCCCTGGACTTGAAAATTTATATACTTTTTTTCTTATACTTGACTCAAAAGATATTAAAGGCAGACAATTAACAGTTAACTTTAATGAAAAGCTTTTAGAATCTCCACTTGATACTTGGTTCTTCATCTATGTTATATGGACTATTTGGTTGTCCCTTTAGAACAACTTCAGTCCCTTCACATTTACTTACCTACTACTTCTTTTTTGTTGCAAAGGCAAAATATACTTATACTATTAAAACCACATCCAAGTACAAGATTTGCAAGAATGAAACAAGAAGACAAGCATACAAAAATTGTTTAGCTATCCATAAACAACAACAATGAGACACAAGATAACTTCCAAAACCCAACAATATGTGAAATGAGTTTCTAATTTTGCTGACAAACTAATGCATCTCCGATTCCAACCCAAAGCTAAAGCAAGATTTAAGGGACTATTGCTTAATCTAAGAGGTGTATTTATTTACTATTCATTTAATTCTTTCATATCCTCTGTGACTTCAAAACAGTGGATGATGTCACATGGTAATAAATTATATTGTTGAATGATAATAGTGTATATTGTCACTTGATATAATTTTCATAATCAGATAAGTATTACAGACTAAAACCATTAGAAACAATGTCATCTAATCATTGATTAAAAAAAATGTCATCTAATCTATTAATAAAACAAAGCATATCAATTTAAATAAGTAGCTAAGATGAAAAATACTATAATTATACATTTTTTACAAGGATATCAACCACTATATTGATTGTTTGCTTTTAATATCTTTTGAGTCAAGTATAAGGAAAAAAATATAAATTTTCAAGTTTGAGGGGCATTTTGCACATAAGCGCAAAACTTCAGGGGAGTATTTGCGAAACGTGATGTTGACTAACATAAGAATTTGACGGATGAGATAAATTGATTAATGGTGTGCAATATCAGGACGGTAATTAAAGTTTTGTTAACGTTAAGTGATAATTGACGAAACTTACAATTTCATAGGGTAATTGCCTATTTACTCATAATATATTTGTCTAATTATTATGTGAAAGACAGAGACAAACATTCCTTATGCACTCAAGCCATGATGAGTGAATTCATTTGCTTCAGTGCCTCTTCACGCCTCTTCAAAAAAATCATTGCTATTATGATTCATGAATATGAATTTTTTTTAAGGAAGATTCATGAATATGAATATTACTACTATAATTTCCTTCAACAAAATTCAATTGATTATGGAACTTTTTATTTACTCTAAACCGTGAAACAAACGCCAGGCTTTCTAAGCGCAATACAGTACAGGACATCATCAAATTAAGCAAGTCATTTCTTTTTCTTCATGGTTTGGCATTATTGTATTGTTTCACCAAAATCAACGAATGGTTACATCAAATTTGATATGTATGTTGAAGACAAAGTCGACAAATTCTATCCAATGATAAAGAGTCGTCATAATTCATAATATAACAACTATACGGTCAATTCCTATTTAAAATTATCCTACTTGCTAGCTACTACAATCAATTTCATAGTTTCATTTCATATATACCTCCCCTGAATTCATATATGCAATTATGCATTATACAAAAACTTTTCCCAAGTCAAGGGTTAGGCTACACCACATTAATTTCATGTGCTAGATACACTACTTTATTGTGGATATCTAATAGGTATCACTTTCAAGCTATGATTCTCTAGTTCTTCCAAGAAGATTCCTTCCACTGAATTAGACTCTCAAGTCTAATTGATTGACACCATTCACCACCTACTAAACCTATCATTGGTATAAACATATATACTTGAAATTTTAGTCACTCTTTGTTGCCATCATGTCATTCAACTCATTAGATGGAGCTGCTTATAGCCAGAATTGCGCTTAGGTGTGAGAATAATAGGTTGTGAAAAATCAAACCATTCTAAAACTTTAGAACATTTATCTATGCTTGAATAATGTGAGTTGAAATTTAAGTAATAGCATTAAATCAAATTATAGCATCTTATGTGAAATGAAGCTGGATACTAATAACAAATAAAAAATTATACATATATGAGATCAGTACGAGTAAAATTGGGTTCGAATCATTTAAGTAAGATCTCAAGTTCAAGTCTTGTGAATGAAAAACTTAGTTGAAATGAAGAATTTGGAACTGAGACCCCACTTTAAATGATCAATCAAAATTATCCGATTAAGATAATAATCATCAACAAAAGTCGGTTTGTACGTTGCACCAATGTAATAATTAAACCAAAAGGACAGACTCCACTAAAATTTATAATAACAAAAACCTAATTTTTGAATGGCTTTATCTAATGTTGAGAGTAGGAGAAACTTTAGAAAGATTAAAGGAAATTAACTCGAGTGTTATTTTGCTTTTGATCAAACCGGTGCTAATGCAAGGGTAGCAACTAGCAAGAACTGTAGATTAAGGTATCACCCTCGTAGATTCAATAACTTTATGGTACAACTACCCTAAGATATTGCTAGATTTCTTATTGACTATTGTGTGTGATTCAATGACACATGAAGGCCAAACTACACTTTTTTCACTTAAAATTGAACCAACATTGTATTTATTTTATGTGTCTAAATAAAATAGATAAAATCAACACAGCATACAACAATTGACTAGAAACCTAGTGTAATGTCCCCATCTTCATAATTAAATTAGAAAATGAACTAGATGTAAATTTAAAAATAGAATGGGGAGAAAACAGATCAAAGTGAGTTTTTTAGGGAGTATAATCAACGAGAAATTCTAACATGGTCACAAGAACAAACAAATAGTGTTTGGTCACACACACATAAACAAGTATTTTTTTAATGATAAAAAGAAAATTAACAAAAAATAATTAAATATTTTGAAGATAATCTCTTCATGTGAGTGTGTCTAAATGCCATTTATTTGGTCTTGTGACCATGGAAGAATAGCTCTATCCTCTTTGCTTCAAGGGAAACATTTAGATGCAAACATACACCCTTTCAAGTAACATTTACCTTTTTTTTTTTTTTTTTAATTTCCACATAGAATTTAAGAAATTTAAAATTATCTCTTTATTTCAATTATTCATCTTTAATTAAAAATCTATACTGTATATAAAAAAAAAAAAAACATCTTTTAGCTCTTTTGGGTTGTCTTTTTCTCTTTCTAAAAATATCATCAATTTTCAATACAAATAACACATATAACAAATAGATAAGAATAAATTTAAATATTAAAAAAAATGTAACAAACACGATATCAATATATATATGTTCAATATTTTTTCATTTATCATTTAAAAAGTGTAACAAATTAAAGTATATCTATACTTACTTTTTCATTATCTCAATTATATCCTTAAACAACTTTTTATATAATAAAGATTGTTGTTGGTTGTTCATTAAAAAAAAGAATTTAGATTATATTTTTTTTGTTATATTGTTGATGTTATTGAAATAGATAATCATGCTTAATTTGTTTTGTTATGATTTGAAAGCAAAAAAGGTTTATATTTTCACTTTTAATCAAAATCAAAAATTCATAAAAAATATCGTTCATAATTTTCAAACGTTAGCGCAATAAAAAGAACAAAAAGACGGCACGTGAGTGCCCGTCTTTTCGCTAGTAATAATAATAAAAAGGAATAAGTAGCAAGCTTTTTGTTCTCGTATATTTGTCTTTTTCACCAATTTTACTAAGGTTGTGTTTGATATAACATGTTTTTGAGCTTATAGTTTATGTTTTATAAGTTCATTCGACTAAAAGAGACTCGTTTAGTAACCATCACTTTCTCACGAGTTTATAACTTATTTTACTAAATTATAGTGGTTTTTGATAAGTTAATTCAAATAGCTTAGCTAATCATTTATTGAGCAAATGGTCACTTTAGTCTCTGACTCTGCACCTCGCTGTTGCATAGGTCCTTGACTCAGGATTAAATACAAAGAAGTCTCTGACTCTGCACTTCCGTTATCACTTTAGCCCCTGGCGTTAAATAATTCTGTTAAGTGTGTCACATGGACTAAAGTGAAAGTAGAAAATGGTAACTTTAGTCCTGAATCAAAAATCAACATCCCAACTTGAATCTCAAATCCCTAAATGTCAATCAATCAAGTTGGGGATATTGATTTTTAGTTCAGGGACTAAAGTGGTCATTTTTTACTTTCACTATAGTCCCTGGAACACATTTAACAAAATTATTTAACGTCAAAGACTAAAGTGATAACGGAAGTGCAGAGTCAGAGACTTCTTTGTATTTAATCCAGAATCAAGGACCTATGCAACAGCGAGGCGCAGAGTCAGGGAATAAAGTGACCATTTACTCTCATTTATTTATCTTAACATTACTCCTACAATCTTAATTAAAAAAACTTAATTATCCATTTTTTTGTTGGACCATCAATATTTTTTATTTTTTAAGAAGACCATCAATATTAATTAAATATAGCATTTTTACGTCATTTCATATTTATAATATACCCCAATCATTAATTTTATTAAACATTAACAATATAAACAATTAGTTTATCCGCTATCAACAATAAATTAGTTTATAAACTATCCACTGTAAATTAGTTTATCGGTTATTAACTATGTTTTCATCGAATTGAGTCTAAATGTTGCCAAAAAGTATAATAATAATAAAGTAATAAAATGAAATACTACATGTTACAGCTAGCTTTCCTAGCTTCTTCGCGCATTAATCCAATTATAAAACTTCAATGATGTGTATATTAGAAACTGCGTCAAACCTAAAAATATACGGTTTCGATAGTCAGGTTTATAATTTTTTGTTAGGATAGCATAAAACCCATTATAGCTTGAGAATTTTTAGTCAAGTTCAAAATATATGGTTTTATGCTATCTAACCAAAAAATTGAGTAGTTAACTACAAAATTATAGCTTGAGTCTCAACTTCTCAATGAAGAGGAGATGTAACGCCGAGTTGTCCAACAACCCATTATAGCCTCGCACAAGAGATGGTGGAGGTAAGATATGTACTAGAATTTACATCTCTGCTTTACATTAAAATTTTAAATTTTTAAATTAAAAAAATTAAGTCATTCACTTCTATATTAAGGTGGTATTCGGTTCATCTATGTGTGAACTTAATCACAACGTTCTCATGGTAAGGTATGAGTAAGAGAATTTTCTCGTAGCTTATAATAAGAACGACGCGATCTATTCTGAACTAGAAGAAACTTAATCGTAACTTAATATAGAAGACGAATGAGTTATGGTTTTATAAAAGTTTATAGTTTTAACTAATTTAAAGCAAAAACAATCGCATAAATTTTATTAACTATATCTTTCTTACATCCTCGCTTACCCATTTTGTGTAATTTACACCGCCAATAATGGGGTGTTGGACAACTCGACGTTGCATCTTCATTGAGAACGTTGAAGCTCTTGTCTCTTTTGGTTGATAGTCCTTTAGATACTTTATTCTTAAGGTTTATGCTATCGTAGCCCAAAATTCTAAAATTGCCTATGAAATATGTTTGTTAGGTTTGAAGCTTCCATGCCATGCCTTTCATTGCTTTGGTGGATGGGCATCCACAAACCTTCAACCATTGTAGAAGCTTTATGACCATGGCACACATGTACGTGATTCGTCGTTTTTCACTTTCAGCCCGACATAAATTTAGACATGAAATGTACCAATGGTTCAACTGAAATGGTAATAATAGTGATCAGTTCTCCAGTTGTCGTGAATAAGGCAATTTATGCAAACATATAATCATTAGAGTTTTTATGAAAATAAAATAAAATAAAGTGGTGAAAGAAAAGAGCTTAGACAGTTGGTCTTATACAAAAAATGAAATCAGTTACTTTGTTTGATGATGGGACGAAAACTCATCCGAAAATTTGAAATAACAACTACCTCTCCAAAGATGCGGTGAATCAGAGGTGGTTGTGACCCGAAAAGGAAGATAAATCATCTAAGGGTTTTGCTAACCAGTGCTCTCAGGAGATGAAAGAATTTATAAATATAAAATTTGTTTTGAAAATATAAGTTTTGACTTTTAATTAAGTAATAATTACACCACTTTTTATAAAAAGTTATTTGTTTTAATTGCTTAACCAATACTTTAATAGCATTGTTTAACATTCTCCCTCTTTTAATAAGTAAATCTCAACGAGGTCATCTTCAATTGTATTTACAGTAGAGGATACCCTTCACAAATAACTTTTTTTTTACCTATGGGCTCATGTGCCTTAAAAAATCTGGACATAAATAAGGTTTTTTCTCATTGTTGGAGGGAGATTGTGACCAAAGTGACTTTTTAATGAGTATAACCAACATCAACTCTGCTTCAAGAGAAACATTTAGATGCAATTATACTTCAACAATGAGAAAAAAGTCACTAAAAGTCTGAGATAAAACACAACAAAAAAGTTATATATTTCAACTTGAGTTTATGAGGAAATTCAGGTATAATTTGGTGATAAAGAAATTTTAAAATCAAACTAAAATAGTTCTATGTCTACAGTTGAGTTGATTGGTTAATAGCTAACCTTAAGACATATAATTTAAATTCTTTCAAAAGACAGTTGTAAAATAACAGATGGTATCACATTAGTTAATAACATTTTTCTCTTCTCCATTCTCTTTGGCGTAGTTAACCTCCATTTAAAAAAAAATGTCTATCGAATGAAGCTTATATACTTTGGGGAAATTGTCATCCAACAATAAAAAATATCGTAATGCGGGGAAACTATATAGGATAAAAAACTGCATAATAAAATATGGTTGAGAAAACTGTTTTTTCGACGGCAGCTAAATGTGGTTCAGTGTTTAACTTTTATTTTGACACGAATGATAGTTAACTGTCGTTGAGGATAAATGTGTAATTTTTAATGTTTCATAGCAAATTCTGAAGTGGGAAAAGCAATTTCCTATGTTTGGTCCAATAATTTATTTGGGCCTTAACAAAAAACTTAAAACAAAACCCTAATTTTCTCTCCTCACTATATAAACATCTTTTCACCATTTTCACAATTTCTAGGGTTTCCGCATTTGCTAAACTTTCACTACCAAAAACCAACCAACCTCCGCAAAACCAGAGGTTAAAGCGACGGCGCCGTTGCTGTCCGCCTTGACGTAAATCTTCGTCTTGGCCCTCAATTTTGCTCTCATCAAAACCCTAAAAAAAAACTCAAACATCATCACCAATGGCACCAAAACCAACCAAAGCCGAGAAGAAGCAAGCTTACGATGTTAAGCTTTGCCAGCTTCTAGATGAATTCACTCAGATTCTGATTGTTAATGCTGATAACGTTGGATCAAACCAGCTTCAGAATATTCGTGGTGGTTTACGTGGTGATTCGGTTGTTCTTATGGGGAAGAATACTATGATGAAGAGATCTGTTAGGATGCACGCTGAGAAAACTGGGAACAATGCGTTTCTTAACCTTATCCCTCTCCTTGTTGTAAGTTTTCCGATCTCTAGTTTTTTTTTTTGTTAATAATGATGAATTGTGTTGTTTTGTTTCATTCATTTTTTGAGATCTATATGATTAAATCTTGTATGTTTTTATTTATTTTATTATGTGCTATTTTATTGTTATCAATTTTTGTTTAATTATAATGTTATTAGATTGGACTAGATTGATAGTATTAAATTAGACTAGATTGATAGTATTTTCATGTTGTTTAGTTAACCTAGAACGAAGAATTGGGTAATTATGTGTCGGTGTTGGCAAGCAATTGGCTTAAATTTTGGTTGTTTACTGGATTAAGAATTACTAATTTTCATAATCAAAATTGATTTTTTTTAGTTATCATACTTTTTTTGACACTATTTGGTTATTATACTAGATTGAGAGTAATTATTTTTAGTTGAGATTTTTATGGATTTTAATAATAGTATTATGACCACTGAATCAGGGAAATGTGGGTTTGATTTTCACCAAAGGAGACCTCAAGGAGGTCAGTGAAGAGGTTGCCAAGTACAAGGTAAACTCAACTTTTCATAATTGTCGTATACAGTGTAGATTGCCAGTGTGTCATATGAAATGCTTTTAGTATAGTGCCACTCTCTTTTTCAATGAGTTTTTAATTTTAATGATGGGCGTGCTAGTTGTAAACTTATGCGTGTTTGTGTAAATGTTTGTTGAAATGATTTTGATTGAGTTTCAGTTTGCAAAATTTGATTTGATGATTTGCTTAAAATTGATTTTGAATTAGAAGTAATTTATGATTTTGGGTTTTCTCGGTAACTAGCTGTGAAGTAAGACAAAGTTAAGTTTTTCAAAATATAAGGGCCTGTTGTTAGATTGGTATATTTGAATTTTGAAGCTTTTCTCCTGGCATATTTTTGTGAAACTGCTCAGGAAAAGTTATGAGAACAGCTTATGATGATTAGCTTATGTAAAAAGCTTATAGCATATACAAAAACAATTTAACTTTCTTTTATCCTTTTCTATGAAAAGTGGTTATGTAAGCAAATGCATAAGTACTTACCATTATAAGCTGTTTATGCAAACAAGCCCTAACTGTTATTTTGTATCACTGTTAGTAAAACTACTTGAATATACATGTTTGAAATTAACTCTTGACTCACAAACAAATGTTAGCCTCAACGGGTTCTAAACAATCACAAATTCTTGTACATTCAATCAAGTAAATGGTTGGCTATTTAATTTATATCTGAAGCATGGAAAGTAGGTCCACTCCTAATTTTTATTCCCTCAAGTTTCACTTCAATCTTTATTCTATTTTGTTTTCGCTAAGTCAATCTGACATTTTCCTTGGTCGTCAATATCCTCATTGTGAATGCTGTTATATTTTAGTTTGATGAATAACGATTCAACATCTTATATCCTCACTAGTCCTATTAATTTAATGATATTTCCCTTTAATTGGAATAGGTTGGAGCTCCTGCTCGTGTTGGTTTGGTTGCTCCAATTGATGTTGTTGTCCCTCCTGGCAACACGGGGCTTGACCCCTCCCAGACCTCTTTCTTCCAGGTGTGTCATCTTGCTCCATTGGAATATGAGTATTACTGTAATGGAATTTATACTCAGTACTAATCTTTAACTTCGAAACTTTAGGTGCTCAACATTCCCACAAAGATTAACAAGGGTACTGTGGAAATCATTACCCCTGTTGAACTCATCAAGAAGGGAGACAAGGTTGGCTCTTCTGAAGCTGCATTGCTTGCCAAGCTAGGCATCAGGCCCTTTTCATATGGACTTGTGGTCCTCTCTGTGTATGACAATGGCTCCGTTTTTAGCCCTGAGGTTCTGGATCTTACCGAGGATGACCTTGTTGCGAAGTTTGCCATTGGTGTCTCAATGGTTACTTCACTTTCCTTGGCCATCTCTTATCCAACACTCGCTGCTGCACCTCACATGTTCGTGAATGCATACAAGAATGTTCTTGCTGTTGCAGTTGCAACTGAGTATTCTTTCCCTGAGGCTGACAAGGTTAAGGATTACTTGAAGGTATTGGCTTATCTTGGACTCTTGAATGATTGTACACTTAGAATATTTACTAGTTCCTTATTTCTAATTCATTAATTTTGTATAATGCAGGACCCAAGTAAGTTTGCTGTAGCTGCTGTTGCTGCCCCGGCTGATGTTTCTTATGCTGCGCCTGCCGCTGCGCCTGCTGCTGCCAGGGATGAGCCTGAAGAAGAATCCGATGAGGACATTGGTTTTGGTCTTTTTGGTGATGACTAGATCTTGCAAAGTCTACTATGAAGTATTTTGGTTTGTTAGATTTACGGAACCATTTGTTCGTTCTAGAAAGTTGTTTAGTTTGCTTATTTCCTGTTTTGTATTTTCCATTCTGACTTCTTTTGGTAATGTTATTTATAATTTTTGTTAACTTTATATTTGAATGACAATTGAACCGGAACTTGTGCCTACTCTATCTATAATCTTTGCTTACGTTATATTTGTATGGTCAAATATACAAGTAGGATTACTCTATTTATTAACTCGGTCTAAACAATAATTTTTAACTTTATAAAGCCAAAACCTGGAGTTTTACTTCAAAATTTCTTCATCCTTAGCTTGGAAGATAAGTTTTGTAAAATTTTGTTTTGTCGGTCAATTTGGTCCGGTACCAACCGTGAACCATGTTTGGTTAGAGTAAACACACCTGTTTCATGTTGTGCTCTGTTTCTATATAAATTCTCTATTTCTGTTTACTTGTTTCTGGGGTTACCACTTGGTCTTGTTTGGTTTGCGTCTAGTTTTTTGTGGAAAAAAGTAACTGTCGGACAGAAAGGAAGGAAAACTTTGTTCACATTTATTTAAATGATTTTACTAATCTGATATTATTGTTGTATGCTCCCTCCTTGTTTGCTCCCATCTCCCTCCTTGTGTGCTACCATGGTTTAAAAATTAGATCAGGAAAAGAAACTTTACACGCAATCTTGTTTCTAGTTTTTACTTAATGGCTCACTAAATCTTTCATAAACTTATCACATTGGATATTTTTCTCTCATGTACCCTCACCTCATGCTTTTGCCTCACATGATAACCCTGCTGTGGTTGCTGTATGTTCATATCCTTGCTGCTTCCTCACCCCTTTTTGTTCAGCTGTCACAACCTCACGTCCAAATCCCAAAACATGTTGCTCACAACAAATTAACACTACTTCACAGTGAAACAGAGTAAATTTTCAAAGAGAGTGGGATCTGTTCATATTTTTCCAACAATAACCATCGTAATCTTCAAGAGAGTAATGTTATATGGCACGAAAGCACAACCACTAGCTTTGGCTTTATAGTAATGTTATATTCCTGGCCTTGTGCTTCTCTCCAAAGATGCCTCTTTAAGTATCACGCATGTTCTATGTTCTTTCTAGAATTTTCAAATAAAAATGAAATTCTATCTTTTGTTGTTTGTAATAAAAAAGTGGAAAGAAAAAAATTGCAGTTTTTATGTTTTTTTAATGTATATACTTTTACGGATGGTGATGGCATGTCTTGTATATTAAATCCGTTCAAATTAAAATCACAAAACGATAAAAAGAACCATAAAAAATCAAATATTATTGGAAATGTTTAGATGTTCTCTTGTGAAAATCACTTGGATCAGATCTAATTTTGTTTGATTTTTCAATTACGAACCAAAGTATATATATATTTGAGTTTAATGGTGGTGGATTGACGTTCAGAAATAATTTGAGTATTACTTTTCTCACCCTATGGATTACTCGCACGCCCTATTTTTTTTCTTCAAAAATACCCCTGTCTGGATTATGTTTTCCGAAATAAATTTTTGGTGTTTTCCAGATTTTAAAATCCATAATGCTTTTTCCAGAATTTTTTTATTTTTAGGCTTTCAAATTCGTAAAATAAATGCAAATAAATATAAAAAAACAGAAATAAAAAGAACACAAAAAATAGAACTCATTTTTAATAATATATGAATAATAATTACAATAATGTTGAAGTCTTCTAAGCTTAATACATAAGAACCTAAAACAATTTCTAATCTCCCAAAAGCCTAAGAAGAGGGAGGGGTAAGCTATACCAGTGACTCCAGCCACGCCACAGTTGGAGGGGAAACAGGGGGGATGGGAAGAAGAAACCAAAGTTGGTGAAGGCACATGGGCCTCTAGGGAACAAGAGACCATGATGGTCAATATGACACCCAGACAGACCAACCTCAGATCAAAACTGACTAACATGACCCCCCAGATGAACCACACTTCTTTGCAGCATGGTTTCATCTCCATTGACCGTTCATACAATCCCTGAAATTTTTTAAAGATGCCTCTTTCTATGAAAGGTCAATGATGGAAACACATGGTTGTAGAAGGAAGAGGAGGAGAGGTTGAGAGATGTTTGTGTGAGAAATGGTGGAGACTTGGATGGTATTTATAGGAAGGGAGGGTCAAAAAATCATTAATAGGGTCAAAAAACGTGTTTGGCCAAAACCATTAAAAAAAACGTTTTCTATGTGGTGCAGATCACCGTCCAAATGAATTTGATGCTGTCCGGATTATATAATCCGAATTGCACATTTATTTTTCGGATTTTGTAATCCGAATTAATACGATCCTGGTGAAACAAAGAGAAACTTGGTACTTTCTCTAGGGTGAATGATGGTTCGAATTGCATAATCCGGATTGCTGCAGCATATGATTCTTTTGTGTGATCCACATTGCACCGACAATTTATGTGGTCTACAACGCCCAGATACCTATAAAAATAGGGGTCTCTGTTTTCATTACAAGTAAACTACACCAGAAAAAAATTCATGGAATCCCCTGGCTTTGATCCAAACATCAAGCTAGCGGCAGTCTACTACAACGGGGGATAACCACCCCATTTATTTTGGATTCGCAATGATGTCACCCTCTCTGGGCTGAAGGATCAGCTGCATCAAATCATCCGTAAACTCAACCACATAGACACGAGGAGGGTGATTGGTGTTGAATATCGATGTCTATTGTCCAACTCGGCCGGATCTCTTCGGTTCAGCCAGATGAAACTCACGAACGACGACGACGTGATAACCATGTTCGCTATCTTTGATCAGCACAATACTAGAGGACCAATCGAGTTGGACGCTTCGTTGGTTAGATATGCTGAACAAATTCAAAAAAGTTTGATCCGACCCAAGAACTACGAAGAGATCAGGGCTCTATTGGAGGGAATAGAGGAAGAAGTTAGTTTAGATGATCTGTGATAATGTGCTATGTTTTAATTAATCACGTGTTTAATGTTGTTTTAATTACGTGTTAGTTATATGTTGTTGAATTAAGTTGTTGCATTATGTTTTGAATAATATATATATATATATAATTTAAACTTTCATTATGTTTTAATTTACGTCAAAGATGTTCATTTAAACGCTAAAATAGTCTGAATTCAAGTCACTTTTTTTAGGGTGCAAGTACAATCCGGATTACAAAATTTGGACTGCCTCAGCATAGGGTTCTTTTGTGAGGACCACATTTCACAGACAATTTTTGTGGTCCACAACATCCATAAACCCCTATAAATAAGTGTTTCTAGTTTTCATCTTCATTTCCATCAAAAACACACAAACACACCATGAATTTTTTTGTCATTGTGCTGAGGATCTTTGTCATGCTGCCGCAAAATAGATTGCTCTCTATGTGCCAGCATGGTGAAGATCCTCAACATGCTTTCAAAAATATATAGATACTCCTTGTTGCCTGCTTGATAGATAGATAGATAACTCAAAAATATCAAGAGGTTGCTATGAGTTAGATCTTGTTGTCTGCCAAATGAATATGTCATCTGACAAGGCAGCATGTTCTAACTCAAAGAAATCCTCTTGAAACACCTTCCTAAAAGATTCATCATTTATGTTATTATGATTATTTTTAAATGTTTATTTGTCTTATGTTGTTTTTATTTATGTTATGTACCTTTATTTTATTTTTTCCAAAGCCATTCCCCACGAAAACGCTCCAGAATACAGGGTCTGATGCTGTACAAATTGTATAATCCGGACAAACTTTATGTATTCCGGAATATTAAATCCGGAACCCCTCAGTTTATTTTCGATGGTGGCGTTTCACCAAAGGTTTGGACGGTTAGTGCATTTTCGACAGTTAGTGGAGTTTTAATGCATTTTTGGACGGTTTTGAATGACAATCACGTTTTCCTTGACTTCCAAATGACCTATGACTTGTTTTAGGCTATAAATAGGCTTGCATGTTCAACAAATTCCTTCATTCTTCACTTCATCTCTTTTCTTTCGTTTTCTTCAAAAAAATTAAGTTTTGTCGGAGTGTTTGTGATGTCATGGTCATTGTTGACCGTTCATACGACCACTGCAATTGCATTGTAGCTTATGCAAAGGTTATATAACGGTCAACAAAGACCCTTGACATCAAAGAAAGACACAAAAATTTCATATCGATTTTGTTTGGATTTTAAAATCCGAAAAGTACTAACAATCTGGTTCGGAAAATATAATTCAGACCAGGGATATTTTTAGAATTTTTGCAGGGCGCGTGAGAAGACAGCAGAGTGAGAAAAGCAAATCCCTTAGATTAATGCCAGTGAATATCATGAAGAAAACACTATAATTATAATATATACTTATCACGAATTTCTTATCCCACCCTTCAATATTTCTCCCGCTCTCTTTTTTGTCCATTTCAGCCATGTTTAAATTTTATAATCTAAAAACAAATGCAATTCATAAGGCAAACAATTTTGTCAATAAATCACATTTTTTTAATCATTTGTTTTATTAGTTCGGCATATAGTATCTGAATACAACTTAAATCTTCAATCTATATAATCTGAATTGTGGCAAACCTCCATAACACCGGTTTTTAAAAGCATTGGGATTCATTATATTGACATATTTCATATTATATAAGTCGAACATGTAAAATATGTGTTTGCTTTATATAACCTAAAATGTATCATCACAAAGAAAATAGAGTATCGATCCCACAAAAATTGATGTTGCTAAGGTCCAAGTATTTTTAAATCTTAAGTTTAATTATTCAAAATCCAAAATGACAAGTAATAAAGATAATGCCTTCTTTCTTAAAAAAAAGTAATAAAGATAATATTTTAAATTTTCAACAAGTAAAAGTAGAAGTTAGAAGTAAAACGATGCAAGTAAAAAAGATTTAAAAATACAATTATTAATTTTATTGCCCATTGGGATATTGGTGGTTGTTGGTTGATTTTGCAGCAGCGAGAATGTAATCTCTTAATTTGGAATAGCTTCTACATGGCTTCTCGAAAAAAGTCAATGTGGTTTTTTTTAAACATAAGAGGATTTTAAGAATGTCGATTTGTCACTAGGAATGACGTATATGATTTAGGAGCTATTATTAAAGAATGTAGGCTAAAATATGGGTATTTTCCTGCAAATATGCCTCGTTTAAGTTTTAGTCCCTGTAAAAAAAAAAAATTGTTTTTGGTCCCTACAAAATTTTTTGTTTTTTAAAATAGTCCCTCCAGGGACTATTTTCAGAAACAAAATTTTTTGTAGGGATCTGTTTAAAAAAACAAAATATTTTGCAGGGACCAAAAACTACAAAGTGGGTCCAGTCATCATGTGCCACGTATGCAAATCATCACAAAAATAGGGTCATGAACTATTTTAAAAAACAAAAAATTTTGCAGGGACCAAAAACAAATTTTTTTTTACAGGGACCAAAACTTAAACGAGACATATTTGTAGGGACGGGTACCATATTTTAGCCAAAAATGTATGAATACTTTCTCATCCTTTTTCATAAACGTTTATCAGAAAACAAATAAGTGAGATTGTTAATAGAGTTGTTAGAGCGGTCATATTTTATGTTAGTATCACTATTTCACTCTACCATCTAATTGTATTCAAGATGTTTTTATTAATAAAATGAGATAGTTATTTTCCGTAAAAAAAATGTTGATTTGTTTTTTTTTTTTTTAAATTTTTTTAACCCTCTTAGTTCTAAAACAAAGGTTATGTTACTTTATGCTCAATATCTTATGATAGAATATGAAATAATCAAGATTCATAACTGCATGACTTTTGAAATTCTATGATATTGTTTCTAATATTATTTATCAGTTATTTTTACATTTTAATTTTAAGGTGAAGTTTGTTAGGAGAGACAATGCAAGCGAACATGGTTACTCATACTTTAACTATGGTCGTTTGTTCTTGGACTATTCACCATATTTTTAATTCTTATCCTTCTTATATTGAATATTGGTTGATTAATTATAATATTTAACTTTGTTTTGGTAAAAAAATAAAGGGTTAATAGGTCTTTACCCCCTGTAATATAGGTCATTTTCGGTTTCTCCCCTGTATTTTTTTTTTATTAATCCCCTGTAAAAAAAAAATGTTTTGATTTACCCCTAATAGGCCAAACATAAACCAATTTTATTTTATTTTTCAAGAAATTTTCGTTTTTGTTTGGCCTATTAGGGGGTAAATCAAAACAAAAATATTTTACAGGGGGTAAATCAAAAAAAAAAATTACAGGGAGAAAAACCAGAAATAACCTATATTACAGGGGGTAAAGACCTATTAACCCAAAAATAAATAACTGCATGACTGAAAAAGAAAAATAAATGCAAATAACCTCTTTCTACTTAAAATATCTACTTAAAATACAACACGAAGATGTCAAACTATATAATATGGATTTTATCGTGATTAGTATTTTATTTATTTATTTAAGGAGGCTACAAATCTATACTCCTATATAAAAACAAGATTACGACATAATTTGATCAAACTTTTTTGTTTTATTTCTGGGGATTTGATGTATCTAAGCTAAAAATTAATACTGTAAAAAGAAATTCTAAATTTTATTTAGTTGATCACTTAAATAAATTTGTGTTTAGTCTAATCAATTTTTTTTCTTTTAATTTTATTACTATCACTAGACCAAAAAAATTATTTACACATAAAATACGAATGTCTGCATTATATTGAAGTCTTTGATTGTTATGATGATATAAAAGAACTAATATGATGTATCGTTTTTCCATTAGTTTTGGAGGATACAGGACTTGCAAATTTATGAATTTATTTTTTTGATGTTTATTATAATATATTCTCGACTCAAATGATTTTGATGTTTATAATTTTCCAAATACTATAATTTATATAATTTCAGGATTCAAAAATAAAAAACTTTGTATACTTTTTTATGTAAAAATATCTTTCAATACTTTTAAACCGTGTTAAATGATATTTTGCAATTTTTTTTTTTTGGTACAATATTTTGCAATTTATTTATATATTTGTTTTAATCAAAATGTGGATAACAAGTTAAGTACTCATAGAATATAAGTATTAGCATTAACTTTTGATTTTTAACATTGGAGGATAAATTATTTTCATCGTTGTATTCATGTTACATGGATAATACTTCATTCGTTGGTTCAGTTCCTTTCTTATAATATTGTTTGTATTATACTTTGAATCCTAGTCTAACACTCCTTGTGTGGATTTGGAGTTCATTTCTGTTAATTTATTTTATTTTGATTCCTTAAAAAAAATATATTAATCCAAATTGCTTCCCTTAGACCTACTGATTTTCTTCCCTACATGTTGGGAGTCTTTGTCCCACAATTAATTAATGAGCATGCTATCTGAATTAACTAGACAAGTAATCTTTCTTTTATTTTACAAATTTAAGATGTAGGAGTATCACTTCAAACATATGTTCAAAGATGTTACTGCACACTCTAGTGATTCAGTTACTTGGTCATCTATCCTTCGTGTTAGAAATATTCTCAAAGATGGCTTCTCTTGGCGTGTTGGGTCAGGTTCTTCCTCTTTTTAGTCCTGCCCTTAGAGTTCTCTTGGTTTCATAGGGTCCCTTACACCTTACATTGACATTCATGATTTACAATTGTCGGTTAAAGATGTTTTCTCTTCTAGCAGCCCCCATGCATACATTCTTTACACTCAGCTACCTTCATTTGCCATAGACATCATAAATAATATGCAACACAAGTTTAATGATTCTCTAGAGGACACATTCATATGGACCCATAACAAAAATGGCATCTATACCGCAAACAGTGGATACTCTTGGGTGTTGGCTCGCATGAATTCGGTAATCACTTCTAACTCTCCTTCTTGTTCTTGGATTTGGAAATTGCCAGAGAAGATTAAATTCCTTTTTTGGTTAGCTTGCCACAATTCGGTACCTGCCCTCTCTATGCTAAATCATAGAAATATAGCTCATTTTGCGGTGTGTAGTAGGTGCGGCCTTCATGATGAGACTTTTCTTCATTGTGTGCGCGATTGCACCCATTCTAAACACTTGTGGCAGCATGCCGAATTTAACCAATCTGATTTTTTCTTCAATGAGGATGCTATAAATTGGATCAAGAATGGGGTGATGGGCCCTTACTCTTTCCTTTTTGCAGCAACAATTTGGTGGGCATGGAGGAATCGAAACATGACGTGCTTAGGCAATGAAAATTGGACAAAGGATAAATTATCCTTCAACATTCAAGGTATGGTTGATACCCTCAAAGCTTGCTATTCTTCCATCTCTAATACTACCGATGAAGACCAATTCATCAAGTGGAACAACAATAATCATTCTTGTGTCATCCTTATGGAGGAATTTTACAAAATGATGCAGGTTTTTTCTTGTCAGGCTTTTCTGGAACATTCAAAATTCATTTGATATCTTGTATGCTGAGCTCTATGCCATCTATAAGGGTCTCTTGTTGGCCAAAGAAATGGGTATTACTGATTTTGTTTGCTACTCTGATTCTTTACATTATATCAACATTCTCAATGGTCCCCCAATGAGGTTTCATGTTTATGCTGTTTTAATTCAAGATATAAAAGAGTTATTGGAGCAGGGAAATGTTATGGTTAAATATCACACCATTAAAGAAGGGAATCAATGTGCGGATTTTTTTGCCAAGCTTGGTGCTTCTTCCGATGTTGAGTTTCTTCGGCATGAGTCTCCTTCAGTGAACCTCAAGAATTCTCTTCAAAGTGATGTGGCTGAAATTTTCTATTTGAGAGAGTAGCTCTCTTTTTGTTTTGTTTTTCTTGTTTTGTTTTAGCATTGTACACCAAAATATATATA
>Ga0315914_1005418_pt1 | contig 18571 bp, 12 predicted proteins | sample MpolenodulesMG_FD_203920 | JGI IMG/M metagenome (GOLD analysis project Ga0315914, IMG submission 203920) | Medicago polymorpha root nodule microbial communities from Los Angeles, California, United States - elongated nodules | ecosystem: Host-associated > Plants > Roots > Nodule | place: USA...
TTTCCTAACCCTCCCCAACTCCTCCAGCTCCTCTGGATCCTCTGTATCCGCCAATATGTTTGCCCTACCAAGGTACCTCGTATATAATTCCTTCAGCTTTGGATAACTAATGTACCCACCATACTCTATATCGTAAATTTTCCCTGCCTCTGTCTGCGACACACCCAAGTGCCTCACCAAAAGTGCACAGGCCTCATGTCTCAACATCTACTTTCTATGGCTCAACATCCGCCATTCAATCTGAAGATGCGTAAGACATGCGACATCATCCAAAGTCACAGTCATCTCCCCCAAGGGCATGTGAAAAGTGCTGGTCTCGGGATGCCACCTCTCGCATAATGTCATCAACAAAGCATGAGGCACGGTGGCGTAGCCCAGATAAACCAAATCATGTAACCCGTTCTCCCTAAGTGGACCCCAAAACCAATTTTGATTCTCGTTTGGACGTCCGAAACTCAAAATCTTATTCCTATGATTAATCGCTTTTACAACACGCACCTTACGAACCTGAAATAATAGAAAAATAAACATAGTTTAAAAAATGTAAACATCTAACTAATCAAAATAAAACTTAACACATGCAAAAATAAAAATCACAAATTTAAATTGCCGCACGTATTTTTAACCTAAGACATAACAGATGTAAAACTTAAAAAAACACATAACAAAACCAATTTAAATCATAATTGAACATAAAGAAAATAATAAAAGTTGAAATAAAGAAAATAATTAAACATAAAGAAGAGACTTAAACAAAAACACATATAAAAGTTGATATAATAATTAAACAAACACACATATAAAGAAAGTAATTAAACATTAAGGAAAAAAAGTAAAAAAAAAACACTTACGTTATCTGAATTATACCAAAGCGGCAATGCCACATGGTTGGCATAAGAGTGCAGCAGAGATATATTTTCCGGTCGTCCAGAAAAGGGAGGCTCCAAAGGTAACACTGCTGGGGCAGCCGCCGCAACAATGTCACCATCGTCTGGTCTATGCTGCTGCTCTGGTATATGATCCTGGTCATACCCACCATCAATGACATCGTGGTGTACCTGATCCTGATAATTCGGGTACTCCACCTCGGACGGGTCAACAACCTGTGACTCTTCAGGATGTGTAGCCTGAGAAGTCCCTGAACCATCCCCCTCTGACCTCTTCCCCTCTTCGGTATATGTGTGTTTCTCCTCTCCTTCTCCTTCCGGTAGCTTTGTGTATGAGCACGCCCACCACCAATCATCTTAGATGGATCAACCGGGTCCTGCTCAGACATATCTACACAAACAATTAAAAATTTAACATCATTTCCATAACCTAATCAAACACTTTGTGTGCATCATTCCAATATAATCTAAACTAAACCTTCACATTTCAATATAATCATTCACATCTCTATATAACCTTCACATTTCAATATAAACATAAACATTCAATATAATCATTATAATCATCATTTCAACATAAACATAAACATTGACATTTCAATAAACATAAACATAAACATAACTAAACCTAAAACCATTCAATATAATCATCATTTCAATATAATTTGTGTGCATCATTTCCATCATAACCTAAACATCATTCAATATAATTCTCATAAACTAAACTAACTAAATAATCAATAAAATTGTCATTGAGGCATTTTATCAAACACTTTGTATGCAAAGTTTCAAACATACTCAAAATGTGTTCATTTGCCACCATTCAAAACCACATTATCATTAAACATCATTTAAACAATATATGCCAGAACTACATTCATTTATCAATTCATAAACTACACATGCAATCATCAAATTGTCAATTTTAAAATCAACCCTAACCACATGCAAACTACTCTAATATTTTAAAAAATTAAACCTAAACAAACTAACATTATCATTAAAATGATTGATACAACTTACTTGTGATAATGTGTTGTTGACTTACTTGCAATTCGCGAAAATGACTTTGGTGAGAATTGGAGAGAGTTTGATAGAAGTTGGGAGAAGTTTAGAAACAGATTATGTTTGTGTTTCTGCTTCTGTTTATGTTCAACACGCTTCGGCAGTTAACTGTCGAGGTTTTCCTCGGCAGTTAACTGCAGCCGGTTTTATATTTCCTCGGCAGTTAACTACTTAGGGGCATTTCCGTCTTTTACATGTGTTTCTCAGCCAAACCAAATGTGTCAACAACATTTTTTTTTTTGAAAGATCTTAAGTTGTTTGGTAAAATTAAAGTGTATTTTTTATTTATTTCCAAAAGACTAAAACCAAAGTCATTTTAGATGAGAGGGATTAAATGCAAGAATAACAAAAAAAAAAAAAAACAGAACAAGTACTAGAAAAGGAAAATGTTTAGCTAAGTAGGATTCACGTCAGGAATAAAAAAAGCAATAGCGGGAGTCATCGTTTGTTGTTGTGTTGTGATCTCCGAACCAAGATAGAGAGAGAGACAACTAAAACCAAACCTTCACAACAGAATCTCTGTCTCACTTCTCTTTCTGTCGAGATCTCTCTTCTGCTTTCTAAACCAAGCAGGTATGCACGTGTCTTCTTTTCATCAACAACTCTCTGATCTCTCCCTTCAACGATTTCCGTTAACTGTTTTTTTTTTTTTTTAATTTCTAATTATTCATCAAACTGCTTAATTATTGATCCATTTTATATTTCTAGATTTATTATTCATTTCATTTGTGGATCCTGTTCTTTTATATTCTTGATTATAATACTCTCCATGTGGCATGATTAAGTTGTTTTATTATTTATGTTAGCATTTATTATACTAATGCTCTCACTTCAACTTTTAAGTAAGTAATGCAGTGTTTAAGAAATTCTAATCATTGTATAAGATAATCTAGGCATGCAATGAAACTACATGTGGTGTTACATTAACAATTACTTAACATTTGTTTCTTGTTTTGATTGTGTCTTTGACAATTGTGATGTTTCATACCTTAATCTGTCTCCACACAACATTTGTCTTGTTCCTCATAATTATAGGCTTAGATCTGATGTTTTCCACATGTTTTCGCCCTTACTTATGAACATATTGATTATGCAAATTCTTTTTATTAAGTTTAAACATTCAATTTTGTCACTAAGCTATCATTTTCTATCCTATTCGGTCCCTGAACAATAGAAATATAAATAAATAGTACACACAAAAAAAACTAATAGGAGAGAAGGTGATAGTTTAGAGACCAAATTGAAGGTCTGCTCTTTTACGAATTAGAGATCGGGTTTGGGGAGAGCAGGGTGGAAAACTGATACGCTTTTCAGACCTTCCTTGGCTAAACTTTATGCTTCATCAATGATTTCTTCTCGCTCACATTGTTGTGGTTTTTTTTGCAGATGGCAGTGCAGGAAGCAAATCCTTCTTCTACTCCTAGTCCTCAAGTTGTTGGCAATGCCTTTGTGGAGCAATATTATCACATTTTGCATCAATCCCCTGACTTGGTGCACAGGTTCTATCAGGATTCGAGTCTCTTGAGTAGATCAGACAGCAATGGTGTGATGAAGACTGTCACAACTACACAAGTATGTTTAAATATGCATGTACTTCTTTGACATTAAATACTTAGATTGTTCAAATCCAAATGTATATAGAACAATGATTCAAATCAATAGATTCATGATGGGTTTGATCCTTCTAGTGACAGATCTAGAAATGTTGGTTTGTAGTAGGGTCGGCACTCATATATATAGTGGGTTAAAACTTAAAAGCTTAATAAAGGCAGCATTCATATTTTGATTTTTCAAAATTATAGTTAAATTATAGGTAGGTATTGTTCTATAGGTTGGCATTCCAGATCATAATGATGGGACATTCCCTGATTGTCCACCATGTGGATCCGCCCCTAGATCCCACCAAGGCAAAAACTTTACAGAACTAGGTTTATCTTTTAGGTTTTATAAAGCGGCTCTGTCGTTTGGTTGGAGTAAGTTTTCAGTTAACGCTTTTAGCTTAACAGCTGCTGAGTTTGTTTCCCCCATCATCCTGGTTTCTAAAAGCTTGATATCTCAGGCTATTTGGTATATGCAGATTAATACCTCTGTGACGTAGTAAAATTCACACTCCCTGCTAAATAATTGTGGGATGTAGCATGTCTAGTTTGTTTAGAATTCACATCTCCCAAGACTCTGCTAATGCATGTTTTGAGTAACCCTGATCTTTTGTATCCTTTATCTATATTTGCCTTTGGTACTTGTGGTTTATTTTCAACTCATTAACTAGAAGGAAATAACTGTTGGATCAGGCAATCAATGAAACAATTGTTTCCCTGAACTATGAAGATTGTACAGCAGAAATAAAAACTGCAGATGCTCAGGAGTCCTATGAGAATGGTGTGATAGTTTTAGTTACTGGATGCTTAACTGGGAAGGATAATGTGAGAAGGAAATTCTCACAGACATTCTTTTTGGCTCCACAAGATAAAGGATATTATGTCTTAAATGACGTCTTTAGGTACATTGAGGAGAATGATGCCCCACAGTTAAGTTCTGCCTCAATAAATACTGTCATCAATGAAAATGCTGAGGCTGTGCACATGCCAGAATCAGGTTAGTATGGCTTTTCTCTATTTGTGTTTGTCCAACAGTTATATGTTTGGCTTAAACCTCAATCTTTAATTGCTTCTTCAATGTTTCTAGAGGACATGCACCCTTCCGAACATCTTGTGGAAGATTCTGCAACCTTTGCAGAGGATGAAAACCTTAATAATGGTGCTGAAGTTTATGATCCTATGGACAACAAGGAAGAAGGGTTGGTTATTGATGAAGAGGTTGCTGCACCGCCTAACGATCTAAGTGAGAATGATATTGTTACAATTCACGATCCAATTTCTGCAGTTCAGGATGATGCACGAAAGACATCATATGCGTCAATTGTGAGTTTATCATTGTATATTTTCTTGCATTGTGTTACTCTTCTGGTATTTTACATCAACTTACTAAGAGTTTCACTGATATGAAGGTAATGAAAAGTAACACAGCATCTGGTCGTGTCTATGTTCCCAGCCGAGCTGCAAGAGTGGCGTCTGCTAAATCCAATGAACAACGGCATGCTACCGCAAAATCTACTCCTGGGCCTGAGGCATTAGCCCCTAGTAGTGACAGTACACCAAGGACTAGTGACGTTCCTGAAGAAGGTGTATATTGATGCTTTGGTTTATTACTATATTTGTTTTCTCTTATTTGTTTAATCTAATTTTGACTCACTCTGAAGAGATTCAAAACTACCCCATTAATGAAAAGAGGCTATATGAATTGATGAGTTTATAACTTCATATATTATGGAGCATTGAATTCTAGTTTGAAAGTTGATCTACTTACTTTTTGCTACAGCTGAAGGTCATTCCATATACATACGGAACTTGCCATTTAATGCAACAATTGAACTTCTTGAAGAGGTTTTTAAGAAATTTGGTCCTATTAAGCATGGTGGAGTCCAAGTAAGAAGCAGTAAGGTCTGTGAATATTACTCTCTGCACATATAAATAACATGAGCATCATCAGAAGCAAGCTTGTTAGCTAATCTGTATTTTTGGCTTCTTTCAGCATGGTTTCTGTTTTGGCTTTGTTGAATATGAGGAATTGAGTTCTGTGCAAAATGCGCTTAAGGTACAGACTATTCTTTTCAACTGTTGATTATAGTTTGGAAGTGCTGTATGTATATTTGGCCAAAAAAGAACTATTTATTACCCATAAGATAAGATTAACTTTAATTTTGAATAAACTATAGAACTTTTGAATTGATAAGTAGTGGTACGGCACTAGCTTCTATCGATATTCCCTCTGTAGTTCCTGAGTTCCAACTTCTGAAAGCAGCAGTTCTGGGTCTTAAACATTCAATAGTTGAATGAGCTTTGCAGCCTCTAATTGTAAAACATTGTGTATGCTTTCGAACTGGAATGTCTTGCTAGAAATTCGTTTGAAATGAGATTAAGTTTTTGTATTTACTGTATCGGTACCTAGCTAGATTGTTGGGTGAGGATGATTAAGCTGTAATGATTCTGTGAAAAAACATAAACTATTTTCTGGTTTGAAGGAATTTGAGAAGATGTATGTTCATGATTGATGCCCAATCAGATTGTTTTGATTTTATCATGTCAGTGATGCTTCTTCAACAAAATTCTAGATTTGTGTCTTCTCACACGGTATGTTATCCTTGTGATGTAGATACAGGTAGTTGAGTCAATTATGAATTTGAGACTTGCTTTAAGTTGCTCGGCTTTTCTGTTCTGTTTTTGGTCAATATTGTTTCTTTCAAAAGAACAAGCTTTCCTCAACTGAATACTCTCCTGTTTTTTTCTTGTAAAACTTATACTTTGAAAGTCTAGTTATTTCCCACTTGTTTCTTGTCATCTTAAAGTTGGAAACATTAATTAACAGTGTCACCGTGAAGCTGAATGAAATGAATTGCTTTTTAGAAAATGGTAACTGGATATGACATAGCAGTGTTGCACTGATGGGAATTTTTTTCCATATACCACAAGAAAGGTTTCTAACAGAAGTGGACGGAGTCTAGTGAGTGGTGACAAATGCAAAGCAGGTGCTGGTGCCAGGTTGTATTATGGTAGCAGTATGGCCATGACAATCGATCATAATAATACTATGCAGAAGGGGATTAATAATACAATGGCTACTCATATACAGTAATCGTATTCACAAAATCCAGTTGCACCTAGGAAGCAATTAGTTTTATTAGAAAGTAGATACGGCGACCTTTGTAATGCCAGTGGGAAGCAGAATGTGTTTGTGTCTGAAGAAAGATATTGGCCTATTTGATTTGAGAAAACTTTATTGGGAAGTAGCTTGGTACTGTGCTATTGCTTTTCAGAATGTACACTAAAGATAGTAACCAGTGGTTTTTTTGCATGTTTTTTACTTTGTACTTTTCCTATATCAAGTTTCTGATTTGAATCAGATGCTGGGGGTGGAGGGATAGACACTTACATAAGTATATTATTTGTACTCGCATATAGCAACCATAACCACAGGCCATTCAAATTATTCTGAAGTAGATTCATGATATTTTGTACTTATGTGTGATTGCATCCATGACCTGTTGACAGTTTAGTTATTTGTGTAGTAAATCTTACTAAATTTAATTTCATTTTCAGGCTTCACCTATCACTGTTGGTGAGCGGCAAGCTGTTATCGAGGAAAAGATATCAAGTACACGAGGTATGCTGATATTGTCATTTTTTAATCATATTACCAAGGTTTATCAGATATATGTTGATCATGCTCTTTTTTGTCTCTTTTAATCTTATTCTAGTAAGCAATGCCGGAAGAGGGAGGCATCCTTCGGGAAGAGGTGGTTTCCGAGGCGAGGGTTTCCGGGGGCGTGGGAGATTTGGTGGTGGACGAGGTTTTGGAAGAAATGAATTCAGAAACCAAGGGGAATTCTCAGGACGACCTAGGAGTTCTCACCGGACCAGTCAAAATGGAGGTGGGCGTGGTGGACGCCTTGGTGTGGGGAACCATAATGTTACACCATCTACTCCAGTGTGAGCATATTGGTTAATAAAGAAAGAAGAAAACAAAGCAAACGCTGCTGGTTGATAAATTTTTTTATAAACCACACACAAAAACCTCTTTGTTTTCCCTTGTTTAGGCACAAGTGCAGGTTTCTGAATTTCATCATTGCAATTTGCAATTACTCAAATAGAAGAGGAGTGGATTTACCCGCCCTTGCCGAAGTGTTTTGTATCGGTCATGTAATATTTTTTCAACTTCTCTTGGGTTTCTCATTATGTTAAAAGAGACTATTGAGTAAGAGTGTTCCTCTGATTGAGTTGTTAACATAAATCTCCAATGTGGAAATTTACCTTGTAATTTTTTTCTCTGTAATAAGCTCAAAGGAAATGGACACTATTTTGATTGATGAGGTGAGTGTAGGAAGAGCTTTTGTGCATGTTTTCTGCCTTTGCTTCAGTTGAAATTGGTATACTAAATTGGGCTGTAATGACATTGGAAACAAAATTTTCATCCAGAAAATGATGGAAGTCGTGCATTTGAGTACTACATTTTCTGTTCTTGTGCATCTTGGTTGTCTGATCAAGATTGGATAATTCACGTTTTAACATTTTGTATCTGATTTATCGTTTGAATCATAAGTTGTTTGATCAAGATAAGATAGTGTATGCACAATTAAAAGAAATTTAAGATTCTCATATGCAAGGAATCTGGACCACAAAAAATTGTGATGTGCACAGGGAGAAATTAATAATTAAGGCAAAATGTTAATGAGTGCATCAGAGATTTTTTTAAAGAGTAAATTTTTATGAAAATATGTATTGAAAATTTGTAAGGATTCTAAACAAATAAATTATTCCTTAAAAACAATTTTCAATTTCCCCTTGTGTCTTAAATGGTTAATTCATAGGTCTTAAATGGACCACTTATCTCATAATTTTAGAAGGGTAGATGAGAGTTTATAGAACATTGGTCATTACATTTGAATCCCAAAGAGGACAATATAAGATGTTTTATTGCCTCTATTTGAGCTACGGATGTTTTGGGAAAGAACAGAGAAAAATATCAGAAACTTTGTTCTTGTGATCATAACTCAGCTAATAGAGTATGTAAGGGTCGGAGTTCGAACACGGATTTCCAATTTATTCACCTTAAGGTGAATTTTTAGGTCACTAGACCACTTGACAAAAAAAATACAAACTTCATTGCAATATGATGGAAACAACTGTAAGATACAAGCTGATTGACAATAAATAGCTTTCTCTTGAATTAAAGAAATTCAGACACTCCAAGTGATTATACACAAATATGCATTCACTGTAGAAGCCTTACATGGCTGATTTCTAGCTTATTTCTAAGAGATAGTAGTGATAGCAAGCCATGCCTAACGAGTCTGCTTCCCATGAACGTTGTCTATCAGGTTCAAACACAGTAAAATCATCAGTACGAATTAGATTGAGATCGTGCTCGGGATAATATGTTTCACATTTAACCCACTTAGGTTGGCCTAGTGATATTGGATTGAAACCTGGGAGTGTGCTTCTCCTCAAGGTCTCAGGTTCAATTCTCTCTAGTGCCAATTTGAGGGGGTTAGTTTAGCTTCTTCAAAAAAAAAAATATGTTTCACATTTGTTTTTCCAGCTGCATATTTTTTCACACATCAAATTGTAAATTTTCGAGTAAATGATCAATTTGTTCCTTGACTCTGCAGCTCGCTATCACAAAGGTCCATGACTCAGGATTAATTACAAAGTAGTCATTTTATGTGCACTTCCGTTATCACTTTAGTCCTTGACGTTAAATAATTTTGTTATCTGATGATGTGGCACAGGTTTCATGATGACAAAGAGTATGAGGTGAAGTAGCAATAAACGTCACAAGGAAGGGGGGTTTGAATTGTGACCCTTTTAAAATTATTCTTGAAACTTTAAGTTACGTTTTATATACTCAAGAAAATTCTTGGTTATAAAATTATTCTTGAAACTTTAAGTTATGTATATAAAGTAACAGAATGTTCTGGAGAGAGATAATATAAGCAGAATGAGAAAAATGATATCAAGCTGAATTATAAAGTTAATTTAGCAAGGATCAGAGTGTTCTAGAGAAATATAAAGACAGAATGATAAAGCAGTATTATAGACTGAATTTAAACTTAAGTTAAATATTATGGCAGTTGTTTTATCTTGGACCAGAATGTCCTGAAGGCAGTTTAAATAATTAATAACGTAAGAATTAATTTAGGACCAGAGAACTCTGGATTAGTATGGTTGAGATTAATTAGGACCAGAATATTCTAGAGATAAATTATTGTGTGTGATCGTGTGTATATTGTGTAAAAGATAAAGGAGAGAGAGAGAGAGAAAGAAGAATAACACAAGAGAGTTATCCTGGTTCACCAAAACCGGCTACTTCCAGTACCCACACTTCGTGTGAGATTATCCACTATAGTATTCAGCTAGTAGAAACTTCTAACTAGCACTATAAGGTCTTGATCACACCAGATCAGTCCGGAACACCTGTATTATCAACCTGAGCAGACTTCTACAATTCTTTGCCTTCGTACAAGAAAGGTTGGAACTCTCCTATCTCAAACTATTAAGCCCAATAGACTTGAGATCTAGTTTACACTTTGTAGGATAATGATTTGGATCGTGATGTCTCATACAAAAGAGACTTTTACAAACACAAACTCAAAAAGATATCTCAAACAAAAGAGATAAAGAGAATAAATACAGTGAAAGATTATGAAGTTTGCTTTGCGATTGTAGAAAGATGATTAAGAGATTGATAACTTTTTGTTTTGAGAGGGATAGATGCTTTGTATTTCAAACTCTTGGTTTTAGACTTCAAAGCCTTCCCTTATTTATAAAAGTGAGATGCTTACTGCCCACTCTTTAAAAAAACAGCTGGTCTTGCTTTAATTCAAATCTCTTTTGCGTTTCAAAACATTTGCTTGAGAGAAACCATGAGAATTTGCACTACCTGATTGATCTTGTTTTGTCCAGATTGATCTTGAGAAAATCCAGCGGAAAGAAAGTCACACGTTTTACAAGTTGTAATTGTTGCCTTGCGTGGTACAGCTCATGAGAAGTGACTTGAGTGATGTCATGCCATGATCTCTTGCTTATATCACTTAGCTACTTTAAGGAAAATGATCTTTTCTTTTAATGGGTCAAAACATTCTTAAAGCCCATTTATTTGTCCAATTCAATGCCTGAGATTTTCCTTAAAATGGTGAAACAATATTAACTTTTTGATCTTTATGATTTATTGTCTTTGAATACAAAGTGCAAACTTGTCCTTTTGCGTGAACGGTCATGAGCTTGCTTATGACACAAGATTGATCTTGAGAGCTTTCTTAATGAAACAATTCTCACAAAAATTATTAGTAATAACAAGATGAATTATTTTAAAGATGTTTGTAATCCTTAAAACATTTAAAAGAGATTTTGTTTCAACATGAGGTGTCACGTGGACTAAAGTGAAAGTACAAAATTGCCACTTTGGTCCCTGAACCAAAAATCAATATCCCTAAACCAAAAATCAATATCGTCAAACCCGTCCCAACGAAGTGTTGCTCTTCATCAAGAACCAGGTCATCTTCCTCAATGAAATTGTTATGTGGAATAGACAATTTGGACCTAACTGAGTATGCATACTTAGTATCAATTAGGTCCTGACAGTAAACACTTACTGTCACTAAATTCTCTAACAGTAACACTTACAAGCATAAAGTGGCAGCACCACATGCATATATAAATCACAACGGGAGGAGATTGTTTCTAGTATTTTTCTCTCATGTGTAATCTAAGCCATCCATTAAATAGGTGAGAGAATGTGTTTGTAATAATGAAAAGAGAAAAAGAGTATGGTTAAAGGTGGATTGTTGGGCACAAAAGAAAACCAGAGGGATCTCCACGGGAGAGGATCCACTCCCAAGTCCTGATTGTCTCTAAAATAAGAGGAGAATATTTTTGTTTATTTTCTTCAAATGGCTGTTATGGAATCATTTTCTTCAACAAAAAAAAAATAAATACATATTTCAATACAAAATTACTATTTTCTTCAAAAAAAAATTAATATCTAAAATAGAAAAATCCAAAACTACATTTAACTTAAAAAAAAACTGTTTGCCTTTTTTATGGAGATTTTAAGCAAGCGTTTGGCCCGGATAACATATAAATAGCTTTTAAACATGACTGACATTCCAATTCCAATGGCTGCAGACGGGTGTTACGATTGTGATGCGGTCGCGTTCAGGGAAGCGTCTACTACGACATTCTCAAAACGACACCGTCAAGAAGCCATCGCCACCGTTTTTGCCTGAAGAACTGATTGTGGAGATCCTCGTTCGACTTCCGGTGAGACTTCTCCTTCAATACAAGTGTGTGTGCAAAACCTGGAAAACTCTAATCTCAGACCCCCAATTTGCAAAGAGCCACGTTTTGAGCTCAAACGCGTCCCTACGATTGGTCTCTATTGTTTGCGGTCTTGGAAGGATCCCAATCATATCTTACCCTTTGAAACTACCGTTGGAAGACACATCGAAACCTCAATCCATTACCTTGGTTGCGAGACACTGGAGTCGTTTGAGACATATTCTAGGTTCATGCAATGGATTGATTTGTTTGTATGATCACCGTCTATCTAAGTTCAGATTGTGGAATCCTTCTATCAATTTGAAATCTAGTTCATCTCCAACTATTCTTTGTTTTCATCGTAAGAGGATCCTGTATTGTGGCTTTGGCTATGATCGAGTTAATGACACATACAAGCTTCTAGTAGTTGTGCAAAATAAGTCCAATTCTAAGGAAACTAAGACCATACTTTATACATTTGGTGAAAATTCTTGGACTAGTGTTCAAAATTTCCCGTGTGGTCCGCCATGTGATACTTATAGCGGGTTTGGGAAATTTGTGAGTGGCAGTTTGAATTGGATAGTTAATAAAGATGTGATAATTTCATTTGATCTTGGAAAGGAGACTTATGGAGAAATGTTGCTCCCTCAACATCACTATGATCCTGTGTTGTATGTTTTGAGTAACTGCATTTGTGTTTCTTTTTATCACTCTAAGGAAAAGAGTTGGGTTATGTGGATGATGAAAGAGTATGGAGTTGTTGAGTCGTGGACTAAATTGATGATCTTCCCTCAGGATGGGCGTCCTTTGTCTAAAGATGCCTTGTTCATTTCTGAAAACGGTGTCCTTCTGCTGAGAAACAAGAATAATTCTGAGCTTATTGTGTATAATTTGAATGATAATGGTGATTATTGCTGTAGGATTTTTGGCGCATTTGGGCGTGATCTACATGTTTACCATGAGAGTCTGGTATCACCGCAATGGTAAATCATATCTTGTATTGTTATTTTTCAGTAACATATTCAATTAATGTTTGTTATGATCTTCTTTTTATTCTGTTCTATTCAGAATAAAGTATGTTTATGTCATATTGTAGTAAGAGATTTGTATGATATTAGTTTTGTGCACTCACTATTTGCATTTACACTTGCAAGAGTAATTTGTCTGTCTATGTATATGCTTAACAAAATATGCATGCCTTTATAATTTGTTAGAAAAATTAAGTATTTCTACAACAATGTAGCTTAGTTAATATTGAGATGCTAGGTTGTAGATTTGCATTGATCCTGTAACTGAAGAACAACTTAGATAGTGTGTCTGCTAAGTCTATTGGCTGCTGCTTTATGTGTAATAGATTGCTGCATAATTACTTGCTGGTAGTTGGTGTGGAAATTTGGGACCAAGCAATGATGGCAAAGGTGTTGTTGTCGTATCTTGGAAGGGGATCCTCATATTGTGCTAAGATGTTGGCTTTTGTTCATTTATAGAGAAGTTGACAAGCTGCTACACCAAACTTGTCCCCAACCACATAACTCAGATTTTTGTTGATGTCAGACTTATTAGCAGCTCATCTTGTGCACTGCTTGTACTCAAGTGTAACTTTTTTCTCCTATTAAGTTTTTGCTTTGGATTGTTGAAAAAAAATTACTTTATTAATTGCCAAGTTGGTCTGAAATTATTATAATAAGCATAGCGGAGATGAGGGTGTGTTGTTGGATGTGTGCTAAGACTAGAAAAAGTAGTATCATAAATGACAACAATAGAGAGAGTTGGTGTAGCACCTATTGTACAAAAGATGATGAAAAATCTGCTTAGGTGGTTTGGACAAGTAGACAGAAGTTTTGTAGATTCTATCTATAGTAATGAGAGTAGATCTGACGGAGAGTAGTGTCAAATCACTAGAGGCAGAGGAAGACCTAGAAAAATTGTTAGAGAAACTATTGAGAAAAATCTAGAGACTAATGAGTTGGATGGAGATATGATATATGATAGAACATTTATGCATCGGTTGAACCATGTAGCCGGTCTCATAAGGCTTGCTTGTTGTTGTTGTTTGTTCATTTTCGATTATTGTCATGTACATGTTCATTGTTGATTATCATCATGTACATGTTTATACTTCAAAATTCATTTTTTTTAGACAAAATTGCATTATTTATTTCATGTTTTATTTTAAATTTTCAAATTTAAATTTCATCTTTGATTTTGAACAGTTTCTTTTTGTTGTATGTAGGCTAAAACACAGTGTAAAGAGAAACAAAAGAAAAAGGAAGCAAAAACTAGGATCCGAGTAACATTATTTAACATATGGTAAGGCAATAACTAGAGACGGCCCAAAGCTTGTTTTGTAAAAGTTATTGAGCTATGTATACACTATTGCTGCATGTGTATCTTTAATCTTTTTCTGTATTTTTGGAAATAGATGTTGGTGTCCATTTCTAATTGCAATTTATGCTATTAATGACAATTATCGTATGTGTCTCATTCTAATTTCCCTTGTTTGTTTTGGTAACCTCAATGTAGACCATTTTAAGATTTATTAACATGCAGCTACAATGAAGTTCTGAAAATGGTTTTCTGTGTTGATTGTTCTGTACTTCCATATGGTTATTAGTATTACATCTAGAGTTTTACCGTTTTAAAAGTCTTTTGTAAATCATGTGTTGGGAATTCATTATTTTGTCATTTGTAGCACAAATATAGTTTTTAACATATTGTTATCATTTCTTTTAGTATGAGCAGGTTGGAATTGCTAATTACACTGGCTTTGATGAGCTTCATGATGTTCATAACTTAGTAGCATCCAGAGGACTGTCAGGGGATTCATTGAATAAGCTACTGCACCATATGATCTTGAAGGACATGAAGGCAGAGGATTGTTAGATACCCTTAATTTAGTTTTAATTAGTTTACTTTAGTTTTTGTACATTTATAGAGTAATCTGAATACTTTTAGCCAGTTAGAGTGTTTTCCTATTTTCTAGCTTTTAGTTACTTTCCCTAACCTCTAATGAAAAGTGAGTAGTTTTATACTTTGTTAATCAACTCTTTCATTCCTTTTCTCTCTCTCTCAAATGCGTGTTATAGCATTTAACAAGGGGATCATTCTTATAAGAATGTGTGGTTTAATGACCACAAAGATGCATTGCTTGCACTGATACTTGCCACAATTTTTCAATGAGAAATTATTTGAAAAGCAAATGGACCACTGAGAAGATGCAGTTTTTTTTTTTCCTCGTGTCTTAAATTGTTAATTAACAGGTCTTAAATTGTCTCAATGGACCAGTTATCTCATATCTGAAAAGGGTAGATGAGAATTTAAAGAATATCGGTCATTATAGACACTACATTTGAATCCTGATGAGGACAATATCAGACGTTCTATTGCATGTCTTACAGCTAGGGATGTTTCGAGGAAGAACTGAGAAAAATTGTAGCTGGTTTTCTTTCAACCTCACATAATGTCAAAAAGCAACACAACTGTAAGTTATCAGCTGGTCGACAGTAAATCACTTTGTCTTGAATTAAAGATGTTCTGATACTCCAAGAGATTTACACAAATATGCATTCACACCAGAAGCCTTATTTGACTGATTTTCTAGCTAATTTCAGAGAGAAGCAATTGCTGGCTGGTGGTGATAGCAAGCCATGCCTAATGAGTCTGCTTACCATGCGCTTTGTCAGGTTCAAACACAGTAAAATCAACAGTAGATTGAGAACTTGCTTAGGATAAAAAAAATCACATTTGTTTTTCCAGTTGCGCATTTTTTCACGCAGCCAAGAGTAATTTTCCTAACATTATGGAGTAGTATCAGCCAGATACATGAAACAATTGAGTTGAAAATTTAAACATTATGATACAATAATATTGAAATTGAAACCAGATTGGAAGCAACCTCTGCAATTATTTACTTGGTTATTTCTTATATTGACAATTATGACCTTCAAGAGTACAACCGTTGAATCATAAATTGAAATGTCAAAATTTAATTGAGAAACCTTGATGGTACAAACATGCAAAGCCTGGGTATAGGGACGTAATTAAGACCAAATCAACCGCTGGCAGCACCACACTAAGATTGTGAGTTTTTTTTTTTTTTTTTTTTAAATTTTGATTCAACTTCAGATTCCCCATTTATTAGGGTGCATTTTCGGTCAATCTGTTACTTGATAAAAAAAACTGAATTTTAATTAAGTAATCATGTATGATTTTTTTACTACAGTAATTCTGTTTGATTGATGACATTATAAGAATTGTGTGGAAGTTAAGTAGTGAAGGATATAAATCTTAGAACGAAAGCAAGAAGCTAATCCTGTTTGAAAATTTAATATGAGGACTTTTTAAATCCCGTAATAATAGCGAATGGTAGGTTTATTGGCGCAAGAAGAAGCATTTTGGACATAAATAGCAAAGGTGATCTGGCTCAAGGATGGTGATTCCAATTCGCGATTCTTTCGAGCCATGGCGAGTGCAAAGAGATGATGCAATACTTTTACAAACTTGAAGAAAGATGATAAGACTTTGGTTGTGGCGCAATATGAACTTTGCGTGGTTGCTAGCTCCTATTTTACGAATTCTGCGTGCAAAGAGATGATGTTGGGCAACTGGATGAGAATGTGGAGTTTGCTACATCTTTAACAGATCGAAGTTTTTCTTTGAACTGTGCTTAGGGGTATTTTTCCTAAGCGTATGAGACTTCAAGATAGAGGAGTTTCATGTTCAAATGGATGTCCCATTGTGAAACAAACTATGAGAACGATTGACATGTGTTTATTGGGTGTGAAGTGGAAAAACAAATCTGGTGTGAGGTTGATCTGTGGGATTCGGTTCGCAGAGGCGCGGGTGCTGCCACAGGGTTGTCTGAATATTTATTTCAGCTTTTATGCAGGTTACCGAATCGGGTTTGAAGCGACGTCGCAATGATGTTGTGGTGTTATGGCGACGACTAAATGATAAAGTGTGGGAGGTGATGTACAGAAAGAAGCAAACACAGGGCAAACATCAGGGTACGATACAGTAGAATTCTAGATGGCGGCCACTGAAAGACGGCTATGTAAAATGCAACGTTGACGCGGCGTTGTGTTTGGCGGTCGAAATTCCTTCAGTATTGGTATTGGTATGTGTATTTGGAACTCTCATGGCCATTTTCTTAAAGAACTTGCAAAATGATATGAGGTTATGGAAGACATTATTGATAGGACTAAGAACGAGTAAGAATTCAGTCATATCATGCTTTAAGGTAACTTTGAGAAATAAATCCTTCAAAGTCCTCACTCCCAACATCTATCATTCTTTCAACCTTATCCTTAGAGTAATTTTTGTTTGCATGATCGAATTTAATAACTAAAAGTATATATTTCACATGACTTTTTAAATAAAATAAAATATATCTTTACCCTTTTTAATAGAAAAATATTTTAGTTTCAAACCAGCATCATATATTTTTTACCAACATTATATTGGTCTATGTGCAACTGAACTCTAATTTCTTAAATAAGATTTTAGTTTAAGACCATATATACATTATTAAGTTCTCTCATAAAAATAGTAATCGATAAAGTCGATGTATATTTTGTGTCAATAATATATTAAAAAAAAATGTCTTTCATCATTATTCAAGAATTATATTTTATCTGCAAATCAAAATAAAAGTATTAAACTGTTTGAGGGGAGAAAAATAAAAAGCGTGGCGAACAAGTTTGTACCAAAAAAATAAAAAGCGTTTGGCACGTGTACACAGATCGCAAAAGTTAAAACCCCTCGTCCTTACTCGTGTTTTATCAAAACAAGAGAACCCAAAAACCCTAAAACCCTCTTTTGCTTTCTCCATCTCTCGCATCAATGGCCGACTCAATCTTCTCGATTCAGTACCTCAAAAACGTCATCAGTTCTCAAATCCATGACGATGAGAAATGGGACTTCAACGTGGTAAACTTTTCTCTCTTTCCTATTCTCCTATTCGATTCCCTTTTCCCCTTATTCTGCTTTTTCGATTTCGATTTCGATTTTTTTTAAACAATTTTGATTTATTTCAGTATTTGATTGATTGAATACGTTGTGTATTTTGATTATATGTTATCGGATTGATTTGATAATTGCGTGCCCTAATTTTTCCGCGAAATAGTGAGATTAGAAGAGAGGATTAATTTTTAGAATTTCACTGTTTTATCTTTGAGATTCATGAGCTTGAATTTCACTATTTTATATGATGCGGTGGAGTATGGATGTGTTTGGTACATACTTGAAACTTTGCAAATAAATATATATCAAGTGATTCTGAAAGACTTAAAATTGATTTTGGCATGTCTGTGGTTCTTGATTATAATTTGAAGTTATGATTTGTAGGTTGTTTATGCTTTTAGATGTAATTTTTACTCAAATTCATTGGTCAACTCACTTTCATGTGAATATTTATGGCGATTTTAACTGAAATTCATTGTTCAAATCCAAATGTAAATCATTTTAACTGAAATCAATTTTACACAATCAAAATCAATTTTCACCGCTGTAAAACAAAATGCACATCGCAATTGTGGTGATTTTGTGTCTCAAGACACGAAAACTACAAAGTGGAGCCCCTTTTAATATGGAAAGAGAAGCAACTTTCAAAAGTTTCTCCTGTGCTCAACCCTTTGCTTGCAGAATGGACTCTTAACTATATTCATCACTTAAATAAAACAGCAGAATGGACCCTTAACTATATATTCATCACTTAGAAAGTATCTCATGTGTTCAACCCATGTTTTA
>Ga0315914_1005419_pt1 | contig 18571 bp, 15 predicted proteins | sample MpolenodulesMG_FD_203920 | JGI IMG/M metagenome (GOLD analysis project Ga0315914, IMG submission 203920) | Medicago polymorpha root nodule microbial communities from Los Angeles, California, United States - elongated nodules | ecosystem: Host-associated > Plants > Roots > Nodule | place: USA...
TTTCAGAATACAAGTGAAGCACAGCTCAAGAATTAACAAAGATGGGGAAAGAGGAGTATCATCCATTGTTTGAGACAAAGAGAGGGAAGGGAAGACTCATGTACAGAATATTCTCTTTCTCATTGTTAGTAGGAATTTGCTCCATTTGGGTTTACAGAGTGAGTTACATACCCAAAGAAGATGGAAAATGGGTTTGGATTGGATTGCTTTGTGCTGAACTATGGTTTGGTTTTTATTGGTTCCTTCGCCAAGCCCTTAGATGGAACCCTATTTTCAGGCAACCTTTTCCACAAAGACTCTCTCAAAGGTATATACATATATTTTATTTAATATATAATTGTGCTTTTAAATATTAAATTTAATTTAAATAGGTATTTATTGTATTGAAAATTTGTTTTGAGTTAATTAATTTCATGAATTAAGTGATTGAGTTCAAATAACAAATTCAATTTTTAAAGGGCACAACAATTGGAAATTTGGGAGTAATCTAGTTTGAATCTTAGTTGAATGAATTTTTTAGTGATTGAATATTGGATGGACCGTAAATTAATGAGGGAAATGCTAACAAGTGTCCTTAGGACATTGTTTAAACATCCAAAAGAAGTAATTTTTACATAAAAAATTATGTAGTTATGACTTTTACATGTGTTGGACTTGTATTTTTAAGATAAAATTTCTTTTTATAGACTCCTTAAACAATGCTCTTACGAGATTTGTTAGCCAGACTCATTGATTGATCAAGTTCCTACCCATAGTTGAAACAATAATGACTCAAATTTTACTTCATCTTTCATTTAAAAAGTAGAGGGTACGGACAAAAATATTGATAATTCTTTTATTTCATAAATTTTACTTCCATAGAAAAACCCATTTATAATTTTTCAAAGTATGTATCATTATTGAGATGTCTTTTGATGAAAGTTAAGTGTACATGCTTTGAAGCAGATATGAGAACATGCTACCCAAAGTGGACATATTTGTGTGTACGGCAAATCCGGAGATTGAACCACCAATAATGGTGATCAACACAGTACTATCTGTGATGGCATATGATTATCCAACAGAGAAGCTTAATGTGTATCTTTCAGATGATGCTGGATCAGATATTACATTTTATGCTCTCTTGGAGGCTTCTAAATTTGCTAAGCATTGGTTGCCATTTTGCAAGAGATTCAAGGTTGAACCTAGGTCGCCAAGTGCATATTTCAAGACTTTAGACACTTACCCTAATAATGCTAAAGAGCTTTTGGCCATCAAGGTAACAAAGTAACCAAGTTTGCTCTAAATATGCAAGGGTGTGTTTGTTTCACCTTTAAATAAAAAAATATTTTTTTAAAAAGAATTTAGAGATTTTTTAAAAAAATTGGTGTTTCCTATCCATAAAAACCACTTAAAAATGTAAGAGTTTTAATTTGTACATGTGTTACCTCCTTATTTTTAGAAAAATAGATTTCAGAAAAAATCTAATCCTAAATGCCAACGGTGAAAATCAGCTCAATGATAATCTAAGAGCTCACCTTTAATGAGGAGGAGGGGTGTGACGGTGAAAATGATGGCAAATTTTATCATTTTTTATTAACTTTTAGGTTAATTTGATAGAACAGATTATTGTTATTTAATTTGTTCGATAACAAGATTATTTTTATTTAATTTGTTCAATAACAACGGTATGTTGTTATTGAACAAATTAAATACAATCGCAAATCAGCTCAACAAGGAGGAGGGATCTGACGGTGAAAATAATGGCTTGGAAATATTGTTATTGAACAAATTAAATACAATCGCAAATCAGCTCAATGAAGAGGATGGGTCAGACCCCTCCTCTTCATTGAGCTGATTTGCGATTGAGAGGGGTATAAAGGTTAGCTCTTAGATTTTATTTTTTTTTTGTTAACTTTTAGGTTAATTTGATAGAACATATTATTCTTATTTAATTTGTTCAATAACAATGATATATTGTTATTTAATTTGATTGAACAAATTATTACTAATAAAATTTGCCGCATAGCAACCAATGTAGTACAAGGGACTAGAGTGGCACAGTATGCGGCTAACCAATGGTCGAATTATAGCTGAAATAAATATTTACATTTAGTATATGATTCGTCTCAAATAAGATTTTTTTTTTTCGTAGTGGTCGAGATTTGAACTCAGGCCTTGCATATATTATGCATTGTCCTTATCAACTGAGTTAAATTCACAATGGCAAAAATATCTCAAATAGATTATCTACAATGATGGAAACATATACAAAGAAGAAGAAAATAAGGGTTGTATAGCATTATTAGTGATATCTACCGTTGGATCAAGACAGTATATGAGGACCCATCTTTTTTAAATGCAAAAGTTTGCAACAAAGTGAAAATTTGTCACGAGAGGTGTTATACAAGAGGCACGGATCAATGCTATATCGGGGGGGGGGCACTTGACCCCACTTCATCAAATATTTTGTAACTCCTAACTAGTCATTATAATGTTTGCCCCTTTTTAAATTTTGGTTTGACCCTACAAAGACCATTAATTAAAACTTTATTAGTTTGATTAATGTATGAGTCTTGCAAATAAATTCTTTAAGTGTAGTGTTTAAGGATCCCTCAAAAGAAAATTGTCTTGAAAATGCAAGTTAAACATATGTAAAAGTCATAATTATACAATTTTCAATGTGAAGTTACTGTTTTAGGATACTAAAAAATGCCCTAAAATATTGAAGATAAATTTTAATAATTGTTTAATCACGTACAGAAAATGATATATATGACGGTGTATAAAAACACATGGAGAGAAGTTATATTTTTTAAATGATAAGGTGTCCTCAGTTTTGAAGAAATAATGTTATTAATTTTTTGGCTTAATTATAACGGTGTCGCCGTTTAAATTATAGAGAAATAATATTCGTACAACCAATTTCTGACAACTTTTGTATAATTTTTTCTCTCATACTCACATTATTTTCTATTTCTCTCTCTTCCTTTTTCTTTCTCCATAGTTTTTGACCAATAAAAGGAGAGAAAAACAATGTTGTCATCAAAGTTGTCTTCAAATAGATGTACATATATCACTACTCTAAACAATAATATATGTACTCATATATATGTTTTGTCTAAACATAATTTATAATAAAATTTTCAACAAAATTATATATTTATAATAAATGACCTTGACTTCACAAGTTGAAATTTCTGGATCCGTTCCAGTATACAACAATTGTGGTTCCTTCGCCTGTAAAACAAAAAACAGGTGTGCTTCACATCAATAAAGACAACATATTAGACTTGCTACTTAATCCTATGAAATTGATTTGCAACCAAATTAAAGACAAACATAATAAAATTTGTCCTAATTACCTTGTACTAAATTTTTTATCTTTTAGTTTTATAAATGTACCCAAGATTATTTAATAACAAAATTGGAAATTCATTTCATTTTTGTTAGTATGTTGATTCCATTATTTGAAACTTTTTTATTTTCATGTCATAGAGAATGTACCAAGATATGGAAAGTCGAGTAGAAAATGCATCCAAGTTGGGTGAAGTACCGAAGGAAACATACTCAAATCATAAGGAATTTTCTCAATGGGATTCTTATTCATCTAGACGTGACCATGACACAATTCTTCAAGTATGTATCCTTTTCTTTTCCGACTGAATTTCCTTCACGTAGTTTAAAATATCTTCGGATTTGTCGTGGGAAATTGCTCTTTAGACTTCTAAAATTGCTCTCAGACATCCTCAAATTATCCTAATGCTTCTGACGGTAGTTAATTGTCGTTCCTGATATGCTAATAATATAATATAACAATTAGTTGGTTTGTATTAATTTGTTTATAGATACTGCTTCATAGAAAGGACAATGCAGGAGATGAAGATGGGTTTGTTATGCCCACCTTGGTATATTTGGCTCGTGAGAAAAGACCCAAATTTCATCATAACTTCAAAGCTGGAGCCATGAATTCATTGGTACTCTATATATACACACTAAGCCTATATTTGATTGTGGATTTAAATTTAATTAGGACCAAGTTTAATTTTTGAATGCATGTAGTGTGAAGTTAATTAGTTGTTTAGTAGTATGTATTAATTGTCGGTCCCCAATGCAGATAAGGGTGCCATCAATGTAATTAGTTGTTTGTTGTTATAAAAAAAATGTACAATTAGTTGTTTGGTATATAATGTATTAATTGTTGGTCCTCAATGCAGATAAGGGTGTCATCAATGATTAGCAATGGGAAAATAATTCTGAATGTAGATTGTGACATGTACTCAAACAATTCTCAATCTCTAAGGGATGCACTTTGCTTCTTCATGGATGAAGAAAAGGGACATGAAATTGCCTTTGTGCAGGCTCCTCAGGGCATTGCAAATATCACAAAAAATGACATATACGGTGGTTATTTTCGTATACCTCATGAGGTAAATATGTTAATAAAATTGAAGTGTATACAGTAAATATGCTAAAAAAAATAAGAAATGGCACTACGCTATATTAGCAAGTTTAGTCTTTTTTTTTCCTTTCCATAAGCACTATACAGTAGCTTGCTCATTGACTCCAATAGTAGCTTACTTACACCAATTGTTTATAAACTTTGAACATATATGTAGGTGGATTTACATGGCTTTGATGGATTTGGCGGACCCATGTATATTGGAACTGGTTGCTTTCACCGAAGAGATGTACTATGTGGAAGAAAGTATAGTGATCAATACAAGATTGATTGGAAGAATGCAAATGTTGAAAATATTGACCATATGATAAAAGAAGCAAGCTTGCAAGAGCTAGAAGAAAAATCAAAGACTCTTGCAAGTTGCACCTATGAGGAAAACACATCATGGGGAAAAGAGGTCACACTCTCTCTTTTTCATTCAAAATCAAAAGTAAATTAAAAAAAACTAGGTTTTTGGAAAAGTTTAAAATATGATAACTTTGGTTTATGGTTACATGGTTTTTCCTTTATTTTGGTCATTCAATTCTTAAAATAATCAAATTAGAATCTTCTCTATTTCAAAAAAGAAATAGAGGACTTCATTTGATAAGAAAAATGTGCAAAATGTAGATAGTGCAATAAATATTTTTTATCATATTTTTTTAAACCTTTGTGGGTCTTTCTCTTCAAATGTAATTCTCAATTTATTTTGAGAAATAGAAATGATAGTAACCCCTATTAGTTACAAAGTGTCATTGCAAAAGCTATTAAATATTTGTTATATAATATGTGTTTAGATGAATGCAGTATTTAGTATCTTTTTACGAGGAAACAGATTCCCCACAATAGTTGTCATGCAGTTTAATGGTAGATATGGTTTAAAAGATTTTGTTATTGCGTAACATGAGTCGTCTGATCTCAAACTAACGACACCTGAGATTGTTTACTACGTATAAATGTGTGGTTCTCTTATAGGAGTGAATGAGGATCCTTTTTGTTATGCATCAAGGAGTAAAAACATATTGAATCCAAAAAAGTATGATCTTGTACTTATATAAATTTAAAAAATGTATGAATACTTTTCATTGCAGATGGGACTACTATATGATTGTGTAGTGGAGGATGTAATAACAGGATTATATATTTTATGTAAAGGATGGACATCAGTATATTATAATCCAACAAGGAGACCTTTCTTAGGTTTGACTCCAACAACTTTACCAGAATCACTTGTTCAACATAAGAGATGGTCTGAAGGAGGCTTTCAAGTTGCACTTTCAAAGTTCAGTCCTATTTGGTATGCTTTTGGATTGATCAATCCAGGTCTTCAAATGTCTTATTGTTACTATAATCTATGGGTATTAAACTCCTTTCCAACTATGTATTATTGCATCATCCCTTCACTTTATCTCCTCAAAGGCATTCCATTGTTCCCACAGGTATGAAAATGTTACTATGTTACTATCTTATGATCTCTACTAATGTTATTCTAATTTTTGTTTTAATGAATTGATCAGATTTCAAGTCCATGGTTCATACCTTTTGCATATGTCATAGTTGGGGATTCAACATACTGTTTGTTAGAGTTTTTAAGGGTAGGAGGTACAATTAAAGGTTGGTGGAATGAGTTAAGGATGTGGGTTTACAAGAGAACAAGTTCTTACCTTTTTGCTTTTGTTGATACTATGTTGAAGATTTTTGGATTTTCAAATTCAGCTTTCATAATATCGGCTAAGGTAGCTGAAGAAAATGTTTCACAAAGATATGAGAAGGAAATTTTGGAGTTTGGAAACTCATCTCCAATGCTCACTTTATTGGCTACATTTGCAATGTTGAATTTGTTTTGTCTTGTTGGGATGTTGTTAAGGAAGGTTGTGTTAAGTGGAGCAAGTGTTAGAATATTCGAGGCAATGTTATTACAAGTTTTACTAAGTGGGGTTTTGGTTCTTATCAATATACCTCTTTATCAAGGTCTTTTCCTAAGGAAAGATAAAGGAAGATTGCCAAGGTCTGTTGCAGTTAAATCGACAACGTTAGCTCTTAGTGCATGTGTCCTATTTACTTACCTTGGTTAAATTCATGTCCTTGTCACTTTTTAGTCTTACCTTATTTTAAAAATAATAAATGTAAACTGTTACTTTTAATAGTGGATGAGTTGAATCCATGACCTCTTGTTACTCCAGTATGCCTCTCCCCCTCAAACCATCTACTTACCTTAGTTTTGATTTTTTTTTAGTTGTAATGTTTTAAATTACTTTTTATTATTTATATTATATGTAACCAATAAGCATGTGATATTTATTGGAAATGGAGTGCCTCTTTTAATTGTCCCTCTTTTAACTTATTGATTGATGTAGTTTCATATATGAGTTTCTGATCTAAATCAATGGTTGAGATCATTTAATATTAATATGATTTGAGTAGTCTGATTTGAAACTAATTGATAAGATTTATTATTGAATATAGCCTCGCGAAACTTCTCCGGCAAGAAATTCGGTCCTATGATTGTTCCTACCAACTTAGATAAGCTCACGAGGACGTTTATGTGTCTGTCTAATACATGGATATTGATTTGTGAAAATTAGTCTTGATTTTTTTATTATTCTCAATGTGCTTATTTTATGGAGAGTCATGTTAGTATAGCATAGTTGTGAATGCAAACTTGAGATTGGAAGGCATAAGACGGAGGCGTCCCAGGATGCCAACCAAATTGAGATGGCGGTGTTGCCTCCTGATGTCTGTCTGTCTCCCTGCTTAGAAAAAAAAATGCAAACTTGAACCCAGTATATGTTATAATGTATACATACGTCCATAATTTAAAATTCACATTAGCAGGACGCAATGTGATGATTTTAAAAGGAAAGCACTAAAATTAATACTATTTAAAGAAACAAAAATTATATTACTAATCATCCAAACCAACGTTATTGGTCCAACACATGTTTTGTTATGAACTCTAGTGGTAGAGGATCACAGATCTTTATTAACAACACAAACCTCAAACTTCACGAATTTATCTACAAATCAATCCATCTTACATTTTCCATTTTTCTAATTTTTTTTCCTTTGTAATCATTACTCACTTTTGGAGTAAAATCAAATCTTTGATATAAAAGGTGACATTTTCTATTCCATTCTTCTATACATGTTTCTAATTATGTTGATTTGTCCTTATGCAATCTCATGAATGATTAAATTCTTGATTTGAATTCACATTAGTAACATATATAGATTGACAATTTTTGGGAAATTTTGAAAGGAAACTATAATATTTTGTTTTACGTACCATTTCAAATGATCAAAATTAATGTGAAAATTGTCCAAAGGGACAATGTGAAATTAATGTAGATTTAAAAATCTAACTCTAGTTTTGTTGAATGTGTTGATGTAGTGATAAAAATGAAGGTGGGGCCACCCAATGTTGCCATTGCAATGGCAATCTTATTATTATTATGCAACATGAATTGTGTTATTGGGATTAGATTTGTGATTGATAGAGAAGAATGTTTCTCTCATCATGTTCAATATGAAGGAGATGCAGTACATGCTTCATTTGTTGTGATAAGCGTTACTGATTCAACTTGGCATTTAACTCAAGAAGGTTTAGATCTTATGGTAAGCATTGTTAAATGTATTTTAGATCCTTTGTTGGAGAAATTGCTTTTTTATTTTTGACAGTTAAGCTATGAAGCACATACACTTCTCAGATTAGCCGTGTCCCGATGTCGGGCACGTGTCATGTCTTGGTGTTGGACACGTGTCGTGTCCGACACCGACACATATAATTACACTGAATTATATGATTTTTCTCAAATTATTAGCAGTATCGGCGTGCCCGTATCCGTGTTATGTCTGGTGTTCGTGTCTGTATCCAGCCTATGCTATGAAAGTCATGATTTGAATAATGAATTTACAAGATAATGAAAAAATATGTTAGGAAGGAATGTGACATCATGTCCAAAACAAATTGAGGCATCTCTTGTTTGTTTTGATTCACTTTCCATTTATTTCCTCTCATATAGAAAACGTTACTTGCAACTCAAGATTTTGCTATTACACTATATATCAATATAAATTCCTATATGTTTTTCAAAGTACTGTTGTTCTATGAAATGCAAATAAAATGCTTTCTTGTTATGTGAATTTTTAGAAGCCATACAAATAAAGGAAATTAAAAATAAAAAAAACTTTATGCAAGACAAAAGGATAATGGTAAAAAAAAAATAGAAATTTCAATCTTTCCAATGTTGATAAAATGATGAATATTATAAACTCGAACATACCATGTAACACATGTAGATCTCATCACTTCATAAATGAGTCTCATCAAGTACATCCTAAGACATGTATGATACAAAGAGAGTAGGCGAATTTCACTCGATAAAAGTGTGTTGTTGGAGAAAGTTTATTATAAAATATGTTCTTAGGATTACTCTAATTGATATTATTTATCCTTATTCCTATTTAAAATTTTATTTGCATGTTGTATCATTCTTTTATAAAGACAATTATTAGTAATATTAGCTAGAACTCAAAACAGTTTACATCAAAGATAGAGTAAAACACATGTTATATTATATTTATATTATTCATAAGTCAAGTATGAATATAATAGTTTTTGATGGAATCATTAGGTTAGAGGACCTTCTGGTGATCAAATTCGTGAATTTCGGGATAAAACAAGTGAGAAAATTGACTTTGTAGCTCATACCAGAGGACCATATCACTTTTGCTTCACTAACAAGTCTCCTTATCGTGAAAAAATCGACTTTGATGTTCATTCTAACCATTTTTCAACCTTTGAACAACCTGCACAAGATGGTGAGTCATGTTTGAACTGATTAATTTCTTACACTTCAGTTTATGCTTGTCCATTTTGTAACTGTTAAGCTTTCTGGAATGATGAGTGTTACTGTTGATATTTTCATCTATGCAGAGCATTTTACCCCAATGTTAGATCAAATAATAAAGTTAGAGGAAGCTCTTTTCAACATTCAGTATGAACAACATTGGCTTGAGGCTCAAACAGAACGTCAATCAATAAGTAAGTCACATCACCATTCATATTTTTACTTTTTAGCATCCTTACACAGACACCGGATAAAATTCTCACATTAACACGTTGACACCGATAATAATTTGAAAAAAATGACGTAATTGAATGTTATCACGTGTGCTGATGTTGGCATCAGGCACGCCTTTTATCAGAAGTGTTGATGCTAATAGAGTGTACATCTAATTAAGAGTTGTGTTTATTTACTGCAGTAAATAATGCAATGAGCTCCAGAGCAATTCACAAGGCCTTACTTGAATCAGCAGCACTAATTGGAGCCAGCACACTCCAAGTTTATCTTCTTCGCCGCCTCTTCGAACGAAAGCTTGGCTTGTAGAAATCTGCAATATGTTGGTTTTGAAGCAAGCCTTGTCAATCTACCAAAATTTGTTTGCCTTTGTTGGTTAAATAGCATTCACAGAAGTCACCTGATGCAAAATTATTAGGTGGCTAAGTTATTCTTTTTAGGCACATGGACATGTATTTTTATCTCCCTTGTATGTTACACAAAAGGGTTATTTATGTAAGCATTATATCTATGGATATGTTAAGTTTGAGAAAATTGTTTTTATTTGTATTCATGATTAATGAATGATTATAAATACAAGGTTTTATTTTTCTCCTTATTTTGAAGGTAATAAGGTATAATTTAACCTTTGTATGATAAATGATAAGTTAATCTTTTTTCTTAAAACACTTGGTAGCAGTTAACTTTTTTAATTATTAACAGCTTGTCGTTTCAAGTCACCTAGATTCTTAATGACTTTCACGGTTAACAGTTGGTTAATTATGGTTAACAGTCACTCAGTTAGTTCCAACTGTTATGGAAAACGTTATTTTTACTGCGCTGCAAGTATTTCAGATTTTAAGATTTAGTGTATCTAAGCTTGACAATCAAAATACTACTAATGTTACAATATTAATGCATGTTTTTTAATTTTTGTAACGTACAAAAGGAAAAGCATAACTAATCGTATATTGGTTTCTTAAGAGAACCAAAGTTTAGAGGTAAAAATAAAAAGCTAAAAGGATCAAATATTAGGGACGGATGTAGAAATATTGTAACATCTCAACTTTTGGAGTGATCGTGGTGAAATTTTAAACTCTAAATGTGGAATAATTAGATAACAATTACTCTTAATCGCCATTACAAAAATCCGTATAATGCAAGTCATACACTAAAATACCTCGAAATATATAAAAGGTGCGGGCAAGTATAAGTTTTCATAAGCAATATATACACATCTCCAGAAAGAAATTCACCTGAGCTATGAACTACCTTCACCAACCAATATAACCATTTCTGGGGGGTCCTCCTCCTCATCCTCCAATGGATCCTCCTCTGCTATTACTACATCCTCACTCTTATCACCACTCGACAAAACAGTCATTGGAATCTCAAGCGGCGGCAACTCTATCTGAGGTGTGGTCTACCTCCAAGAAAGATGGCAAGTCCTCGTCGAGAAATGCCAAAAACGACTCTGCCGTCGCCACAAACTCTGAAAACGAGTATCTCTTCATCGGCTGAAGTGGCGATCAACAAAACACAAATACAAGGGTCACCATCCGAAACAAACATATACAATAACCACAATATATACACGCACACACCACACCACATTTGTTAAGCAATAACAACTCATAAAGCATTTAGAAACACCACATAACCCGCATATTTTCACCCAACACTTACAGGCCATAAAAATCTTATGAAAATCGGCAATAATTTGTTTTCTTTGATTCTCTTTTCAAACACTCCTTCAAGAATATAAACACAAACTTTGACTTTGACTTACAAAGTTTGTTTTTCAAACACAAACTCCAACTTTTCAAAATCATACCCATTAAAATCAACTTTCTCCTAAAATCTCTCATTTTACCCAAAACTTATAAAACCTTATCAAAATAAACAAAACGATCAAGTCTTAACTCTTAACCAACACAAAGTCATGAAATATTTTGACCTCCCACTTATGCACCCCCACGGCCTAAGGTCAAAACAAAAAGAACTTCACTCAAATATCTTTCGGCTTTGAATCTAGCTTAAAAAAATATATACCCAAGATAAAAAAGAATCCTAAGCTTAATCTTTAGTTCATAATCCAAAATATTTCCAACATAACAAAGTTAAATTCAAAGCAGAAAGAGGTTTGAGTATGAACTTTTTTCAACATAACAAACCACAGTGAGTCAGTTTAATTAAATGCATGCCTCAAAAAAAAAATGTTGAGTGCAAGATACCATTCATTAAGCATAGAAGTATGGTCTGTTTTTATTTAAATCCATAGTTAGTGTTGAAATTGAACCCAAAATCCCTTGGACGATAGAAATGTTTTTGGGTCTGTTTGTCTAAATCCCCTTCTAAATTCTTATTCAGTCTCCAACAAGTAACTTGTTCTCAATTGTCAGTCCACTTTGTTTATTCAAAATCAAAGACTCCCTCAAAGGTCAATGAATTTGTAGAGCTTGACAAAATAGTGGCAGAAGTTAAAGATATCCAACACAGTCTATAGGAAATGATTGTATATAAAAAGAAAAGACCTGATTGCTTTTTAGGTCCTCCTTTTTTATCACACTGACGAATATAGTCCCCTTTTTTCAAAATCGAACTTTTTGACCCCTCAATTAACACATTTGTTGCAATTGTGGACCTAATCCAGATTTTTGGCCCTAAAATTGATTATTTTAGGTCCCAGAAGTGGCGATTCTTTGACTAAAAAGAAAGTGGTATTTTCCATTCATAATGAAATTTGGGACAATAAATTACCATTTTTGGATCCAAAATAACCATTTTTTTGGGCCAAAAATATGGGTCGAGACCAAACTGCAACAGATGCGATACTTGAGGGACCAAAAAGTAAGTCAGGCTACTTGAACTCAGATGTAGCACCAGTACAGTTATGTCAGTTATGAATACGAGTTATTTAGATAAACATTATAAAACAAGTTATTCAATAAGAATAACTGGACATCATCATTTTCTGAAGAATGATCAATTCCTAACGGTAGAGTGTTTGTTGGGTGTTCTGAAGATTCAGGCAATTCCTGAACAAATACCCATTTAGCAAGTATCATAACTCATAGAAGCTTTTGATTCGTCAATACCCAAGAAAAGGTTGCGGAACACTACCAACTGAATGTAAAAGAATAAAGAAAAACAAATTTAAAAATACCTTTTCAATAGGGTTCAATGCATGATAATTCGAACCTTCAGTAGTTGTGGCCTTGGAAGGATCTTCGGAAATACTCTGAACACCATGAAAAGTTTATGCAAATGGAACAACAGTCGTGATCTAAGCATGAATCAGCGATAAGGGAAAGAGCTAGCCAGTGTAAAATAAAGCCTCGAAAAACTTTTAAAAATTCATTATTATGCTTATAAACTTGGTAATCAGTAATCACAAACTCTAGAAGTAATTAAAATGGAAAGGACACCCGAGGATGGTATAGATTCTGTACATTCTACAAAAATTTGATAAATGCATGCGTCAAAAAAATAATGTTGAATGCAAGGTACCAATAAGCATAGAAGAATGAAGACCAAACATCCCCTAGTCCATACACAGTTATCACCCAATCTTCCTTCTGATGTACGAGACTTTGATGTATAAGGAGCTCATTACACGGAGTTTGGACTATGATACTTCAGATAATCGCAAATAATTTCCAAGACAATCACAAAACATACAAAGTTCTCTAATTTATTTTGGTCTTTAGTTTTCCATAATGAGACTGATAGTCCTCGATTCCTATTTCCTACACAGTCCAGTGGCTCAATGAAACAACTTCTATACAAGTTCAAATATTTGTGAGGAACACTTAAGATCGAGTAATATTATATCTCTTGTTAAAAGGGAAAGGAGAATATAATATATATTCATATGCTTGACCTACTTGATCCTTAAGATTATGGAATAGAATCAATACAGAAGGGAATACATATAAACAAATACAGCAATAGCTCAAAAATCCCCCTCAAGGTAGACATGCACGTTAAAATGCTTAGTTTGTCAACATACACATTAAAACTTAGATTGCCATCCTATTGTTTCTCAGTTCGGTGGCATTTAGTAAGGGGAATTGATAAACTTCCCCATCATAGTCAAATTGGTTTTTTACCATTAGATCAAATAGATAACACAGATTTATCATAGACCCTCAACACTAGATTTTTTTTACACACCATTCTCCCCAACCTATCTGCCACTTCCCACGAACCATGGACTGTAACTGTAGATTCTTCCCCTCACGTTGATCTCGTTGCACTTATGATCCCACAAACAAATTTGTTAAACACTTTAATTGGCAGAACTATAAATTAAGTGAAAATCAACCCTTCAACGTCAATTTCAACACAAAGGAAACACAGATCTTAAAGCCAGAAATTTCTTGACAAAGTCAACGACATAAAATCCAATTTCTTGACAAAATTGCCTCTTTCTGACATAGCCGGAGCCTTAGAGGAGCTCTCCCAAATTGCAAGGGGAACCAAGAACGGTTCCAGCAGTATATTCAATTGGACAGTTTATGTGAAGTTGCTTCTCTTGTCTCCGTTCTTTTCCGTTGTCTTGGCCTTGCTTTCTGATGGAAACTTGAAAATCCATCAACACGAGGGAAGAGGGTCGAAGGGGAAGCAGTCCTAGGAAGGGTATCTGAGCAAAGGGCAGGGGATAATGGAGGAGGTGAAATATGGTGTTTATGGTAAAACTGTGTTCTAACTTTAATCTAATGGTCGAAAATCAACTTGAGCATGGTGGGGAAATTTATCACTTCCCCATGCTAAATGCCACCTCTCAATTCATTCAAAAAATATATGCATGTGTACACACAGTGAGCATTTTTGCATGTTTAAAACATGCCTGTTCAGATTGGAGAAATAATCTCATGTTTAGTTTAGACTAATTCATTCTAAAAACGTATCACACAGGATCAGCATGCCTCTTCAGATGGGGAAAAATATCTCTTTTTTTTTTATTACAGAAATATCTCATGTTTAGGACTACTTGAACTCACATGGAGCGCCGGTACAGTTACATGAGTCGGGAATACAAGTTATCAAGAAAAACATTATAAAACAAGTTATTCAATAGAAATACCTGTCCATCATCATTTTCTGAAGAATGATCAATTCCTAATGGTAGAGTGTTTGTTGGGTGTTCTGAAGATTCAGCCAATTCCTGAGCAAATACACATTTAGCCAGTATCATAAACTACTCATAGAAGCTTTTGTTTCATCAATACTTAAGAAAAGGTGGCAGAACACTCCCAATTGGCTGTAAAAGAATAAAGAAAAACAAATTTAAAACTACCTCTTCAATGGGGTTTAATGCATGATTGCTCGAACCTTCGGCAACAATGAACTTGGAAGGGTCTTCAGAAATACCCTGAACATGCCATAAATTTTTTTTGCAAATGGCCAATATAAAATAAAAACAAAAAAATTATTATTATGAGAAAGAGCTGGCCAATATAAAATAAAGACAAAAAATTAAAAATTCATTATAATGCTTATGAACTTGGTAATCATAAACTCTACAAGTAATTAAAATGGAAAGGAAACCGAATGATTGAACAGATTATGTATGTAGTACAAATATTTGATAAAAACGTGCATCAAAAAATAATGTTGAAGGCAAAATGGCAAATGGAACAACAATTGAAGATCTAAGCATGAAGTAGCAATATGTGGAAGAGTTTTACTTGTTCATTTTGGATGACAAGCAATCCTGCAAATTATATTCAGTGGATAGGATGTTTTAGGATTATGATGTGATTAAATTAATCTAATAATTTGAGCCATTTTCCCCTTATTGGGGGTTAGGTTGTTTTGAAATGCTTTTGAAGAAAAATGTTCAAAGATTAAGGTTAGAAACAATTTCAACTTATATGTTATACTGAACTGAACTACAATGTTTATTATTCAATCTTCCACAAAGAACAGGACATGAAATTCATTTTCATGTCAATGTGAAGTGTTTCCATCTCATTGTGACATCGAAAAGTACAAGCAGATAATTATTTTGTTCTTCCTTTTTTCACAAAAGTTTAATCATAAGCATTTAATCTAGCTACAAATATATTATTTGAAAATACTTGTCATACAAATCTTAAATACACGTCATAATTCTTTAATTGGTAACTTTCACAAAATACTTTATTTCATTTGTGATCTTTTACTTTGTTAATAAAAGGGAGTGACTGAGTCGTGATAAGTTAGTTAGCACGTCAATAACTTGACGTATGACTACGATACTTATATTATCCTCCTCCAACTTGTATTATTTTCCCTTGTCTGCATTCTCTACTAAATTTTATTTTCTTATCCCTGATAAGAGATTATGCTTCGTTTCCTATTCATAAGCACTTGAGTACGTTTCCTATTCATAAGCACTTCAGTACGATACTGCAAACTCAATAATTTATAATGAATCCATCACCAACACCATTTGATTTCAAATGGATTGTTAAAATTGTTTGGAAAGTTAATCCCACTAAGCTTTTTGCAACTGGCATCCATCTATAAAATAAATCATGAGAAAACATTAAATGCTCCGTCTTACATACCAGACCACTTTGATCAACAGAATGAGTTCTTCGTCTCTTACTGAGATCTCTAAGTATCCCCTGCAGAGTTTTTAAAAAAAAACGCAGAAAATAGTTATATTTGCAAACGCGGACAATAAAAGACATTGAGAATGCAGCAAACAAGTATGGTCAACAGGAATCACGAATGCGAAGTAAAAGGGAAACATAAATTATGCAACCAGCATATTATATCAAAATGCACAATGAAATATAATGAAGGACAATGGATTAGCAGAGTTTGACACAACAGTAGCAGAAGTTAAAGAAATTCATAAAAATTGCTAATAATTTATAATAAAGAGTTGATATAAAAGAAAAAAGTGTTGCACATCAGATATTCAATATTTTACTTCAAAACTAAATTACATATCCAAACTTCTTTTTTATTCTAGCATAACACAATAACATCATTTGACCTACTCCAACAAAAGTACAACAAATATGTGGTTAGCGGTTTCTGTACTTCAAATTAAGTACAGAAGCTGAACCAAGCATTTCATTGAAACCATACTTGTTAACAAAATGACTAACCTTTTTGGCCCATGTCATGCCGCATGTATTACATAGAGTACTTCTTCCAGCTGGCCCGGGACGCATTTGAGAAGTGTTATTTTCGTCGACTCCACAATGTTGACATCTACGTCTAGAAGACATGAAAACATAAAAATCTGAATCAAATTATGTATTCACAAATCTTTCTCTCACACCCACAAAAGAACCACTACGTGTAAAACTCACAAAGATGTTGAACCAGGACTTCGCTTGAAGCGTTTAAACCGCCCATCCTTGTGATGCGGCATCCTAGCAAGAAATAAAAGAGAACAAAAACATAACCAAATATATAGATAGAAATGAACGCATAAACTTCAAAAACAATTTAAAAACCAACAAACACTACAAAGAGCCAATAATTGTATTGGACCTCAATAAGTTAAAATGCAATTAGTTACTATCAATAACTATGCATTATGTCCCTCACTCCTTACTTGAGCTGCTGAGAAATTTGCTCACTGATCTGCCTCTACCAAATATTAAGTCAGGTCTAATATTTCTTAGTGTGAATGTCATAATTTAATATAAAACAAATTTATTCTCACCCAACACGAAACCCCTTTTACATTCTCATTTCTCTAAAATTTACTTCCAAAACAAAAAACATAATAAATGACAGTGTCTCACATAGATATGTCCCTTTTAATCCCATTTCAAAATCATACATTAGTAATCACAAATATTACAAAGTTCTATTTTTCTTATCACTTTCACATATTTTATACAACTTCAAGTACACAAAACATGGTGAACTTCAAAACAACTTAAAAAGGAGAAACAAAAGACTATAACTCCCGATAACACATAACTATAGGAATCGCATTCCATTATGAAGAGACATAGCACAACACAAAAATTTCAAACAACACAATTAAGAAAACAAAGATAAAGTAAATAACGTTAAGTTAACAGAAACCAGAGAATTGAAAAATTTGTTATTCAATCTATAGATTTATTGAATTGCTTGAATTGAAAATGCAGGTTACTATTGAGTTACATCCTAGTAACTGCCAGTGCCAGCTGGACAGAGATGGCTAACTAACTTTAGTCACGCGGACAAAACCGGAACTAACAACTGAAGGTTCTAGAATCTTAGATTAATAGAAACTAAGACAGTAAAAATACTTGTAATTTCCTAAATTCCTAATAGACTCACACACATGCCAACAATGAAACTTCAGCAACACTTGATTCACACACACACACACACACACACACACACACACACACAAAAGAACAGCATAAAATAAGTAAATAAATATATAAAACACCAAAAGACTTTCAATACATGTCAAGAACCATAGATATAATTGATAGAAAATATCAATTTAAAATAGAGTAGAAAACCAATTAAGAAAAAACTAGAAAAACTATAAGACAAACTGTTATAAAAAACTTGGAGATTAATGAGTCAGACCAAAATATGGTTTATGATAGAACATTATGACTAATTTGACTCGTGTAGCTGATCTCAGTTAGTAGGATAAGGTTTGGTTGTTGTTGTTAGAAGTTTAAATTTTTTGTTATAAAAAGTTTAGGTGAGTTGGATTCCGGAGCTCACAAGGGTCAGGGAAGCCTCAAGGCTCAAAGAGCGCTTAAGTAGATTCTTAATAATCATCCACCAAAGAGGTGATCCCATCGACAACAAGAGTTGAATCCACTGAGTAAGTCAACTATTTATCAATTGAGTCAACATTTATTTGCTTAAGCTTAAACAGACAAAATAATTGAAGGAAAAAAAACAGAAAATGCATATTCGACAACACTGATCACTGCAATGCAGCACAAATGAGTGACATAGAAAGAAAGAAAAAAAAGAAAAAACTATTGATGATGCAATGAAAACTTACTGGTCAATAGAGTTTGCTCCAATGTCGAAATGAAATGAGGAAAGTGAAAACCCTGAGAGAGAGAGAGAGAGAGAGAGAGAGAGAGAGAGAGAGAGAGAGGGAAGTGTAATG
>Ga0315914_1005420_pt1 | contig 18568 bp, 9 predicted proteins | sample MpolenodulesMG_FD_203920 | JGI IMG/M metagenome (GOLD analysis project Ga0315914, IMG submission 203920) | Medicago polymorpha root nodule microbial communities from Los Angeles, California, United States - elongated nodules | ecosystem: Host-associated > Plants > Roots > Nodule | place: USA...
TTTTAATTAAATAGTATTTTATCCTATTTAAGAAATTTTGAAAAGTAGTGTGACATGCTCGTTCGTGTTTAACTCTGATTATTTATTATTTATTATTATTATTATTAAGTTTGGGATAAAGGGGTGTTACACATCGTAGACATAAAAGAGAAGAAGAACATAAATAAAATAACAAGAAAATAAAAGAACGAACTTTTATTAAGAAAGACAATTGTCACTATTGAATTCCAAGAACAAAAGATGAATTGTTGTGATTGCTAGCTACTCTATTTATAGTCTACAACTACTTAAGCCCCAAGAAATACATCAATAGAATGTTCCACAAGAAACCATGGGCTTTAGGTCAAAACTAAAATAGGCAGCTTGTACAAGAAGAAAAGCAACAAAAAGCAGTTTGGAGGGTTGGCACGGCCATGCCACTGGAGGCACGGGTCGTGCCTGTGTCTCTGACTTGTGAGGCTAGCTTGAAAGCTGCAGGCACGACCATGTCATTGCTAGGCACGGCCATGCCTGATAAAATTGTCCGGAATCTTCATATTTTTGGCACGAATCAGCTCCAAATCACCTTTCTTTTGCTCCAAGACGCAATTTTTGAAATATTTGTTCCTAAAATAAAATAACTTGCAATTGAAGTAAAATAGCTCTAAAAAGGAAATAAAACATATTAAATCTAAATAAAATAAACTTAAATATTATATAAAAAATACTAATTAATGACTCATTATTGACTCATCAGTGCGTTTCACTAACAAACTACGATAAAATCACAAAGTTTCTCTCTCTCTTTGTCACATTTCCAAAAGAATTCCATTTTCAAGCAAAACAAGTTAAAATTCAATGAAACCAATCACAACCACACTTAGAAATCATAAAATAAGTATACAACCTTAACCCCACCCATTTTCCTTAAGAAAAACAAGTTTCGGAAAAATCGACGTTCTTGAATATTTTTCAAAAGTTAAGTTCAAATCACAAAATCAAGTTAATCCAAATCCATATGATGTTCCAGTAGATTAACAAGTGAAAACAGTAGTTAAACATGTTGAAAGAAGCATTTTAGAAAACTCGGATCGACCCCCAAAACCCTAAAACGACCAAAACATGAGTTGATGTACTGAGCAACTCTCCATGGCCACCAAATCACTCACCATGGCGAGATGGACATTTCATCACTCGCCATGGCCACCAATTTGCTCACCATGGCGAGCTATGACAGTTAGCTCTCAGGTAAAAATCAATTTTCACTCAAAAATCCCAATTTTGAATCGCCAATGCCCACATTTGTTCCCAATGTTTGTCCAAACGTTTATAAACATAAAAAGACACTCAAATCCATATAGAATTTGAACTAAAACATCATTCCATCACAATTCACCATTTGACCCATTTTTGTAAAACTTTCAGAGACCACACAAATTCACACCACATCTCTATAATTATGATTACCCAAAGTTTCAATCATCAACAACAACATCTCATAACAACAACAACATCAATTAAACATGAATTCATCAACAATCCATCAACAACAATATCATACTCCACCAATTTTTGAGTAAAAATACAAAGTATGCATATATATATATATATATATATATAATTTAGCCTGTAATTTCATCATCAACAACTTAATTATCATCAAATTCACACACCCAAACATTACATCAAAGCATAAACACGAATTTCACCAATTAAATTCACAACAATCACTTTTCACAAATAAGCACTTATGGGTTTTAAGTAGAAAAGAGATTATACAAAGATTATGAGAGAATACTAGCCCCCTTACCTCTAATCTTCACAAAGCTAAGTTAATGCTTCACTTTAACTCCAATCCCTTGAATCGCTACCCTCTTCCTGCTCTCCAAGTTCTTCTCTCTTCAAAACCCTTTTTCTCTTCCTCTAGCACTTTCTCTCTCGACCTCTCTCCAAAGCTTTTGTGAAAATGAACAAATGATTCTAAGTGACCTAATATTCCACAATGACTAAGGTTTAAATAGGCTCCTCACTAATGGGCTTAACCCTTCATGTCTTAATGGGCTCAAAACACTCACTAACCAATTTATAAAGTTTCTACCCACTTACAGTTAAAAGTTATCGAATAGTTACCGACTCTTAACTAATTACCACAACCGACTAGAAACTTGGTAAAAAATATAATTCCCACTTAACACACTAAAAATAATTCTCACAGTAAAATTACTAATTTACCCTTGCTCACAAACTGACCAAAATACCCTTCAAACACGAAAACCCATCAAAAAGCACCCAAAGACAATTAATCATATACGAGCATATATAAACACAAGTATATAAATAAAAAATAAATATAGTGAAAAACGGGTTGTTACATTAATCACTTGATAATTTATAAAGTCTAGAAAACCAAGCCAAAAAAAATTAATTTAAAAAAAAAAATAGATGGACAAAAAGTGACATACCTAGCCAACCAATTATTGGTGTTAGCAGATTCCCTTGCAAGTTTTTTTTTTATGTTTGGAAGAACTACATCCTCATACCTAGCAATCCTCTGCCTATTTGCTTCCCACCTTTCCATCATGTAAATCTTGATGTCCTCACACATAGTTACAATTGGCTTTCCTCTAGGGATGACAATTGTTGAGTTAAAAGCCTCTGACATGTTATTTACAAGGGTATCACAGAGTGGCCCAGAAATGAACTTGGACTTACTCCAATGCTTAGCAGGGATCAACTTCAGATATTCATATGCAATCTTACTTATCTTTCTGATCTCATTCATTGCAACATCAAAGGCATTTGAGTAAGTTACCTTAGCAGCTCTCCACATCAACTCCTTCTTTCTTTTGCCAGGAAACTTCTTCCTAAAGTTGTTGTATAGATGTCTCACACAAAACCTTTGATCTACATCACCTAGCAATTCAGTAATAGCTGGCAAAAGTCCCTACAAAACACATTATATATCAGTAACTAAATAATGATAAATAATGATATATCAGTAAGTAAAATTATGAACTTAATTTGATAAATAATGATAAAAGGTTTACCTTTTGCTGATCCAAAAACCAAGCCCATGACTCCTTTGTTTCTCCTTCAACTACAGCAAATGCTATTGGCATCATTTGATCATTTGCGTCTCTTCCAATGACAGCTAACAGTTGGCCCCCATAGTAACCCTTTAAGAAACATCCATCCAACCCAATAATTGGCTTACATTTGAAGAAGCTCTCCTTGCAAGCTTTGAAACATATATACATTCTCTGAAAATGTCGACATAAAACAGCACCAGGCACTTCTAGTTGTTCTTCACTTCCCTAAAAAGGTTGAGTATTCACTCTTATAGTTGAATGAGGATTAGACCTCATTAACTCATGGGTATAGTCATAGATTCTGATATATTGCTGCCTGAATGACCCATCAACCAAGTCTTTTGCAATCCCTCTTGCTTCGTATGCTTTACTTGGACCAACTTGAATACCCCATTTCAACTGTGATCTCTCCTCTATAGTAGTCAACTTCAGATATGGACTCTCTTTCACCCTATTATGCAGCTTAGGTCCCAACCACTTTGCATTCATAATCCTAAGTTTGTGTCCCCTGCTACAGTTATGCTTTCCTACCTTCCTTAGTTGACAAGTTTCCTCATTAGGTATTTTTGCTAAAAAAAAAGCCATCCACCTACAAGTTTTCTTACATGCAACCCTAACCCTAACCTTATCATTTTTTATGAACTTCAACTCCCTTCTAGAATGAACAGCATATGTTCTAATGGCATCCTGAAAATCCTCTTTAGACAAAAAATAAGTTCCTACTTCCCACTTGTAATCTCTCATGTTGTCAGGAAGTTTGAAGGTAGGAAATTTAGTCTTTTTATGCCTCTCATCCTCATCTTCCTCATCAGTTTCACAACCACTATCTAGGTCATCAGTGTTATATTCCTCATCTTCACTAAATCCTCTCTCCTTGCCTCTACTAGACTCACCAATCTCACTATTTAACTGCTCAGGTAAAACCTCATCATCAAACACCATGGTAGTCAAAATCGGACCGAACCGACCGATCCAACCGGTTGAACCGGGAACCGGACCAAACTCCGGTCCGGTAGACCCGAAAAGCCGGACTGCCATTAAACCGATAAGGAAACCGGAAAACTGGTAAAACCGAAGTTAGGCCGGTTTCGAGGTTAGACCAAATTTTTATTTTTTTATTTTCTTTTTAATTTATTATTGAAGAATTCCTAATCTTAAAGGAACAACAAATTGAAGAATCCTAGAACTTTCTTAAACATTAAACAGATCAAGTAAATTAACAAATGAATCTTTTGATTTCAAAAAGGTACAAAGAAAAAGATAAACATGGAAAAGAGAAGAGAAATGAGGGAGATTTTTCTTGGGGCGGTTTTCAATAAGTAGTAATGATAGGTGATTGTGTTGGAGAAATTGGAGGAAGGAAGAAGAAGAAGATTGGTGCCCATATGGGAGTATGAGTTTTCTAGGGTGAGAGATGAAGAGGTAGCGGTGGCTGCTACTCATGAAGATGCAGATTAATAATCTAGGGTTAGTTGATGGATTGGCATTTGGGCTTATAAAGGAAGTCCAAGAAGATTTTATTTTTAAAAATACTTTAGATGTAGGTGTTTATTTTTTTTAAATCTAGGTGTATGTGAATTAATATTTTGGATTAGGTATGTCGCATCCTTAAAAAAAAATTATAATTTTTATGTAAAAAAGAAATCAGGTTTTTATAATATTTTTTTGCTTAACAGAATATACTTTACATTCTTTTTTTTAAAAAAAAATTTAGTTGTTACTATATATAATAAAAAATATATTTTTTATTAGGAAATTATACTAAAATAATAAAAAAATGCTTTTTAATTAACTCCGGTCCAACCTCGGTTGAACCCAAAAACCTTAAACCCATACCTACACCGGTTTAATGTCCAGTCCGGTTTTGATTACCTTGTCAAATACAGATTCATTCCGAACTTGTTTTTTATTTGTTGGTCTTCCTCTCTTTCTCTTAGGCTTAGAAGTAGAACCACTTGCTTCCTTTCCTTTCCCTTTATCTCCTGCTTCACTCTGCAGTTGTTCACTTACAACATCTGCAACAGGTTCAGTTTCTGTAACAGCCTCTCCAACAACCACATCTTCATCCACATTAACTTCTTCAAACTGGTTCAAAGTAGGTTCACCCACATCAATATTAAAATTTCCAAATTTATCTTTCAACCCTATTTCTTCATCTAAATGCCCCTCAAAATGTATATCAAGTGCATTGTCCTCTTTCTCCACACTTTCACGCATGACCCATTACCATCCAGTAAATCATCTAGCCCATTCCTGAATTCTGCATCTAGTCCATGTGGTTCACCATCCCCATTTTCATTAAGTTCTTCCCTAGACCCTCTCTCATTAACTACATTACTCCCCCCATTCAAAGCCCCATCCAGATCTTTCACAAAAGCACCACTGGTGGGCCCCTCATTAACCTCACTTGCTCCTCAAAAATATCCTCATTTCTCTCAGTGGTCCCCACCTCAACATTCTATGTATCCCCACTACCAACACCTTTATCATTGTCCCCACCATCCAACTAAACTTCCACCTCAGCAAATTCAGGCCCCATTTCTGGTCCCACATTTTCGACCTCATTTTCTTCCATCTGAGCAAACACAACACCAACATCGGGGCCCACATTCTCCACATTAACTTCTTCCACCTCATCTACACCATTTCCCCCATTATCCTCCTCAATTTCATCATCTTCTATCTCACCAAACACAACACCAACATCAGGGCCCACATTATCCTCCTTAAATACATCATCTTCCACTTCAGCTGCAGCTGCACCATGAGGAGGGACATGTCCTAAAGGGTACTCAATCAAGGGATTCATGTAACCAAATTCAGGTGAACATATAGTGTGTTATACATATAAGCGAACCCTACCATTTTCCTCAGCTATGAATTTCATCCTTCTTCAACCCATGTCATTCCTCAAACGAACCATTTCATCCACTAATGAAGGATCATAGTACCAAAGACTCTTAACCATTGGGTATCCTAAACGTTTTGTGGTTGATAAGATGGAAAAATATGCCTAGTAGTCAGGTTCAAACTCCAACACAAATTCAATACCATCATAGGCATTATGGTTAAACTCAACAAAAGCCCCTCCATGGTGTAGCACAAGGACAAATCTACCATCCTCAGCCTACAATTCGAAAATCCTAACCCTAATTAGTGTGTTTTCAAAAATGAAGAAATTAACAACATAAAGCATAAATCCACATTTTTAGATACAAACTTGAGACAGATTAACAGAAGAAATTGATGATACAGATAAAGACTATTCTAACAAACCCTAAAAATTTGATATTTAGTGAGTTTTCCAGATTTCAACAACTAAAAAAAAAAACCCTAAACCAAGATACGAAAACCCCTATACTAGAAAACAGTCAAAACCAGATACCAAAACCACTTTTCGAAAAAGCCCTAAACCCTAGTTTTTGAAAAGTTGAAGAAAACTAACCTCGACGAAAGCATCAGCATCGAAATCGTCTAGTTCAGCACTTTTCGTCTTTGTCTTCCTCGATTCCGACTTCGTCTTCCTTAGAATTGCTCTTTGAATCTTCAAGGGTTTGTGTTCCTCTCTCTCTCTCTCTCTCTCAGTATCAAAACCTCTTTCTAATTCTGTAAGCTTCTCTCTCTAATCTAAGAATTTCCCTTATATACGTGCCACGTGGGATTGGCCACGTGTGCATGACTAACGGGCAAATGACAGAAAGGACCAAGTGTAGTAACGGAGGTGTACATGTGGGACTAGATTGGAAAATTTTAAAGATAAGGGACCAAATCGGAAACAACAAATAAGTTAAGGGACCGAATATGTAATTAAGCCTATATATAACCCATTAAATAAATATCGAGGTAACCGTTCCAAAATTTTCTCAAAGGAAAACCATGAATCCTATGTTAATTAGAATGAGTACTTGCCTTTAATCTTATCTATACTTAGCAATTCAGTCGAGCATTGATGAAACAAAAGAAAAGGAGCCAAACAAATGACCATAATATAGTTTACTCACAGAACTTTACAATTTTAATTTAAAAGTGTGAAAATAAAATTCATCACAATACTTATATTTGTGGTAAAAAAAATGTGTGTCCTTGTCATCGTCAACCTTTCGGCAAAAGAAAATTGTAATTCGACATTAATACAGGTAAATATGAAAGCAGATTCAACATCAGAATAAAAAGTGATATTAAGGGAGGTAACTTTATAAGACAGATGGTTACCTTATTTAGAGGAACTACATAAGAAAGTCGACATGAAGTAGGTTGCTTTTTTGGATTATTTTCTCCTTCAGATAAACAAATATAGTTTCCCATATGAAATTGCCCCAACCAATACAAATCCTTGTTAAGAATTTTGAAAAATATTACAAATACCATTATGTAATATCAGTGGTCATTCTGAAAAATTTAATACTTATATAATTTCAAACAAATTCAAAAATGAAAACTATACTACTCGTTTGAAAAACTAAAGGAAATTCAATTTTAACATATATACCTTGTTATAGTCAAAAATCATGTAAATTAAAACTTTAATCTAGTGTTATATATTCGGTCATTTATCAATGGTATGTGAGGTTTCACTTGAGCTCTATCTTCCAATTTGACCTTGTAGCTACAATATCAGAATACTGCGAAAAGGCTGTCTAAATGATTCACCCAAAAAAAACATATTAAATTTAAAACATACGTCAAAGTCAGCGCCAACATTTGTTTACTAGATGGAAGTTTTTCGCAATCTTGTGAGAGTGCACAAATCTTATAATCTACTCGTCGATAAGGAACCCTAGTCTGCATGTTTTTCAGCATGCTCCTCTGAAACCAATAGTTTTTCAGCATCAATATATTCTGACAGGTGCTTCACTTTCATCACGTAAAAATTATTTTTGACTCATTTTTATCTCATTAAAAATAACCTGAAATTCCATGTTAAACATCAAGATTTCTTCAATGAGGAATGAAATAACACATCCGATCCCTTCCTGATTTTTAACAGAAATCATACATGCAAGAAACAGAGAGAATCACATAGCAATTAAGTCAATTTTTATATGCTCCTACACAAACTCATCACCTTGTTGCACTTAGAGTTCTGAGATACTTGAAAGGTTGTCCAGGAAGAGGCTTGTTTTTCCCCAGAAACTCTCCTCTACACTTACAAGGTTACTGAGATGCATATTGGGCAGGCTGTGTTGATACTAGAAGATCTATTTGTGGTCAATGCTTCTTTTTAGGCAATTCACTTATTTCATGGAGAACCAAAAAGCATATAACTGTTTCCACATCTTCATCTGAAGCTAAGTGTAGAGCTTTTGCTTCTGCTACTTGTGAGTTACAGTGGTTACTTTAGCTTCTTCAGGATTTACAAGTCTTTTGTACTAAGCTTCTTGTACTCTTTTATGACAATCAAAGTGCCTTACATATAGGTTTTTCATGAACGTACCAAACACATGGAGATTGATTGTCACAAAATTAGAGAAAAACATCAGTCAAGCATTCTCTAGCTTCTACCAGTTTCTTCTCATGCACTACAAGAAAAAAAGCATTTTGCGACACTTCCTTTGCGACCCCTATCTATGAACTGTCGCAGAGTAGACATTTGCACGGCTGCTGCAACTAGCAAGCCGAACAGTCGCAGTTTTTTTGGCTTTCAAGCACGCTTTCACTTAGAGCTTTTTGCCCAAATATTTGGTCACTCCCACTTTCTTAATTTCAATCTCCCTCTCACAATTTCAAAACCTAAAAACCAAATTTTATTCTTCACTCTCACTTTCCCCTAACTTTGTTCCCCTCAAAACATTGTTCTCACCATGTGAACCCAATCTTACTCAATCACCTCAAACCCACAATCGGTTCTTCACTCAATAGGTTCACACAAACCATCTGAAGCTCATCGTTGCGTAACTTCCCTCAATCGGTTCATGCAAGACATTGTTCCCCTCAAACCCTCTTCAACCTCAAAATCCACACTCAATCGAAGCTTTCTCCACCTCAAAGCTTTGTTCGGTTTAGATTCCTCACTATTCGATCTCAATGGAAGCTTTCTCCACCTCAAATATTTGTTCGGTTCCTCGCCATACCTCTTCCACCTCAAAGCTTTGTTCCGTTTACTCAATCGAAGCTTTGTTCAATTCCTCGCTGTTCCTTTCTCACCTCTTCCCTTTTTCAGGTTATAACTTCACACCCAGTTTTTCAATTATAATTATTTTTTTATCGAAGAATTTTATTATAAAAATTTTCTTGTATTTCTGTTGATTTGAGTGTTTTTTGTTAATTTCTTGATTTTTTTAATCTTGTGTGATTCCTTGATTTGAGATTTGCCTGCGTTATTTCAGTTAGCGCATTTGGTGTTTTTGCGGTCGGTGTCACCGTCGTCCACGCTTCAGTTCTCTTACTGCACCTTAAGACCTTCTTAAGGCAAACCCTTCCCTTGACACTTAGTTGTGATTTTGATGAATGTTTTAATTGAAATGTAGTTCTTAATATGGTCTCATGATGAATTTATCACTTAGGCATTGAAGCGTTGAGCATCTGCATAGGGGTAATGTGATATTTGAGTAGGGGTCAAAGATTTAATTCACTATAAAAACAAGCAAAATTCCAGCAGCCTTGAGTTAGATGAGAATTGTTCTTGGCTTAGGGTTGTGTTGAACTTTAAATTTGTAGGTTAAGAATGGATTATTTATGATTGAAGAAAAACTGCATTAAAATTGCTCTCACAATACACTTAAGTTAGTAATGATGTTGTTTTGTCTCTTCCTTTAATTTTGTTAGGCCTATGGAAATGATGTGGTTAATTTGTAAGGTATAGTATTAATAGTTTAATATCGTCTCATTCTGTGTTTGAATAGCTCTTTTTGGACTGTTAAGAGCTTTAGGGTTCCAACTGATTTCTTTTTTCAGGCAATGTTCTCATCAGAAAATTTCGTTTTCATACATTTCTATTTTTCTCCCTCTCTAAATCAATTAATTGTGTTGTTGCAGAACTCTTGAATTTCTTTACCAAGTAGACACCTCAACCATAACAAATTGTATGTGTAATAACTTTTTCTGAATTTTTGTTATCTATCTAGTGAATTGGTAGTTGTTTATTTAAATTGAATTTAATGTCATGGGATTAAGCAAATTGAAATTAGAAACCGTGTTTATGATTATGGAGTGTATGTGATTGTGTGTGTGTGTGTGTGTGTTAGTTAAGGCACACTTTTGTTGATTTTCTTGCTAATTTTCGATTTCAGATTGCTATATATGTTCAGTAGATAACCATGTATGAGATTTCATGTTGGATCAATTTGAGTTGTTGATATAGCATAAGGTGTTTCTTGATTGTTGTATATCTTATTGTATTATGTAAATCATTTTTTTCATTCTAACGCATGAACTAAACTTCATGTTTCTCGCTTGGTGTTTAGAATCAAATGAATATACAAAATCTAAACCTTCAAACTCAATCTGAAATTCTCAAAGTTCTATGTATACTTAAGAAAGAGGGCTATCTACTAGGGTAACCAAGGTTCATCAATAAATTTGCAGTTTCTACATTCTGATATTCATAGTTACTCAAAGGTGGTTTCCTATGATATGGCGTGTTGAGATTCAGTGTTTTGGTTCAAATGAGGTATGTTTCCTGCAATTTTTTATGCGTAATATTTTTTCTACATATGGTATACTTATTTGAGCAGGAATGTTGTGTGTAGGGATCTGCCTTGTTTTTCTGTATTTTCTTGAACTCTTGTATCCATTTGCACCTACACTCCTGGTTTTGCACCTACAATTTCATTATGCCAAGTCGCAAGATCAGGAGATGCAATTATGTGTTGATTTTGAAGGTGGCCGTATATGTTGAGTCTCGTCAAAAGAAACAAAGAAGGATTTGGTAAATGATGAATTTTTTTATTACATTATTCTAGTTTGATTTTAAGTGTATTGACTGAATTGATTGTCAATTGTGTTGTTATATTGTTATTGTACGAGATATTTTCATTTGGGAGTTTTTATCCAAGCATCTAAAATAAATTTATTTGTTATATTATGTTAGATATTCTTCTTGCTAGCTTCCTGGATTTGTGAATTTTGCTTATATGTATTTTGTGAAAAATCCATTGTTGTGTTATGATGTATAACAAAATTGAATTGGCAGCTAGCATGGGCATTGTTTAGATATTCCTTTCTAGTGAAAAATTACATATGTGCAATTATTATTATCTAATTATTCTAAGATCACAAAACCAGATGGTACTGAATGCGTATATAAAATGAATGGTTGCAGGGTATTGGTCCAACAATAGTAATACATCATGGATCCTTGGTTGTTGTCACATGGTTTTACGTTAAGAAGAAGCCGGTAGCTATGAAGGTGCAGCGAGAATAAAAAAGAAAAGGTGGCCCGGAGCATTATTCTAGTGACTTATATTTTGATGAAGAACATAAAATCTGATTGGTAGGCATATTTTCTTTTTCAAATCTGAAATCTTATTTCCTTCAAATTTCCTGATGAATTAAAATTTGATGGCGATTTTTCTGTTTCTAAATGTATGATATCTTTTTCAAGTCATGAAAGTGAAGTTAATTTAGGAGGAAGTTTTAGGGATCTTTCAAAACTTCCAACGCTGTTTAAGAGGTAGTTATTCCCTTCAATTTCATTTTTTTATATTTTTTGGTTTGTATGTCAAAACTGAACCAGCCGGTTTTATACAAAAATTGGATTTGTTTTGGTGAATTAGTTAAGCTGGTTTTGAACTATTGCATGTATTGAACCAGTCTCAACTTTTGGTTTTGGTTGTAGTCAATGTATGAAACTTCCATTCAAAGAACCAAAGGTAGGTTCTGTTTTGTGAATTAGATTCTTGTCTTATCTTTTTTTCTTTCGAATGGAACACAAACTAGAGGACTGTGTTAGGTGTTGTGTTGTGCTGCGCTGTGGTTTCTGCCTATTGTGTTGGAGGTTTTGCGGGTTTTTGTGGGTCTGCTGGCTGCGTTTTTCCTTGATGTGCAGTGCACTTTTTTCGTTGTTGCGTGGGGGCTGTCATAGGTCCATTCTGCTACATGTTTGCAAATATGGTTCATGTAGCAGTGTGTGTGGCAGAAACTCTCCCGAAGTTAGGATACTCAACAGATGAAGACCTTAAAGATGGGAGTCTGTTCTATAAACTCTTATGTTTTCCTTGTTTGATTTTGTAACATTTTTGTGGATTCATATAAATACGATTTAGATATTTTTAGTCATATATTTATGTATTTTAAGTATTCATTAATATATTAATTTAAATCGTCAACAAAAATTGCTCCATTTATTTATTTTTTAAATTAAACAATTGCGACAGTTGTGAAGGATCGCAAGCCCATTTAAATTATGCCTACTTTGCGACAGTTGTGAACGGTCGCAAGTCCCTTCAAAACCATGTCAAAGCTCTTCATTTGCGACTGTTGGGAACTGTCGCAGTACCTTTTGCGGCTGTTGGTGCGACTGTTCTCTGAACTGTCGAAAAAGACAGTTGCGACCCCAACATCAGCGCCTGTTGGGGAACAGTCGCAAATATACATTTGCGACCCTTCTAAATGTCGCAATCAGTCATTTTAAAAGTCGAAAAATGCATTTTTTCTTGTAGTGATGGTCTTGATTCAATTACATTATGCACTAGTAGTTAACGGTATCATAGCATGACTAGGCTTGGCTTTCATTTTTTTTCAATGTGTGTGTGTACTTGTAGCAAGTCTCTCTTCATCTTTAAATATATCATGTTACTATTAAACTAAATATATATATTGATTGATCCATAATTGTAGAAAAAGTTGGGGATGTGTATTGACAGAGAAAACAATGTAACATCCTTTCCTAGTTACATGGTCAATTCCACTTCACCGACTCATTTAGAAAAGAGTTAGTGGGAGTGGGAGGATTATTTCACTATAATAACAATCAGTTATCCCCTCATCCTATTCATTCACCATTTTACTGCTTATACGCTTGGAAAAAAGAATAGAGAGAAAGGAAGAACCATACATGAGAAGGATGAAGAGCTGATAGAGAGATTATCCAGCAGACTGAAAGGAATCGCATTTGTAATAACTGAAGTGGATGTCGTATCGTTATCCAGCAGTGGTGGAGGCGGCGGTGGAATGGTTGGAATCGCCATGGATGGAGGGGTTAATCTGATACCATGTAAAATTCGGAGAGAGATCATAAAAGATTTCTAACTAACTTTTCTCATCAATTTCTGATTCTCATTAAAATGAGTAGAAAACAATTACAAGCAGATTTATTAAAAGCTAAAGGATACCTGTTATCGCAGGTTAACCTGTTAAAAAACAAACATGTGGTTGTCACTTTAGAGCTATTCATAACTGTCAAGTACCAGCTTTAAATAGTTGGAATACACTATAACTAAAATAGGCAAACTACATCGCTTATAGGGATTTGTTTATTGTTTCTATTTAATTGTTCCTTAAAAGAAATAATGGTAGAAAGTTTATAGTATATAAGTAGCCGCCAAATTCGGCAAAAAAAAAAAAAACAGTGCATCGGGACAAGAATGAGCACCTTTGCATCCTGATCTTCTAAATCACTTTTTATGGCAAAATATTTTGCCAACTCTTCCTTGTGAATACTGTCAATCAGATAACTTGATGCATCAATCACATGCACAATATAATGATGTTAGCTATAATTCATGCATAAAATGTAAAGATAATCGAGGTAGCAAGGATGGGCTATAAAGGTGACACAAGATGGAAAATAATGACCTTGTACATGATGCAGGTTCGAGCGATGGGAAACTTCATGTGAAAAATGACAGAGGAGAGATAATAAATTTAGATTAATTGAATAAGGAATCGAGGCCTTAAGGAGGCGAAGGATTTAGGAGACCCTCATATTTTTGCAGTATTCCCTTTTTTTTTTTTTTTTGTGTGGATCATCTTCCTCATAATATTTCTTCTAGTAAATTGTGCATCCGTAAAATTGTGCATATTTTAATAGATTTAAACAAGAAGAGCCTGCTGAATCTTGGGGGATCTGCACTTATGAAACGGATAAATCCTTAAAATTGTTGTAAAATATTCAGAAAGCAGCATAGGAAACTTGTTACCTTCATATTCTAGATTTCTGAAAGAATAACAAATTCAATGACTTGTAACAACTATATCTTATACCCATTAGCATAAGTGACATAACTCTAAACTCTAGAACTATGAATCTACTAATAGAGAAAGCAGAGAGATTGTAGATATAAAAGCAAGGATAGAACTCCTTGATGTATAACAGGACTACCATAGAGTAGAAACTATTATATGAATTTTCAAATAAATACCCCGTGCAATGTTCCAGATGCTGTAAATCGTATATCTCTTAACCAATTCATTATAGCTTTTGTTTTCGGTTGCCGGGAATCCTCATCATTATGTGTGAATAAGAAATGTTGTTTCATTCAAGACAATCATTGCAGCTTAGTTCTCAAATAATCTCTACCAAGAAATATCAGGAACTATAGCCATAAAAACAGGAAATAGAAAATCTAACATTAAATTTAAATTAAGCGAAGAAATGTGTAACCGACATCAATAAAGTAAAAAAGAGCATGGTTCTATATTAAGAACTTCAATAAAAGGTACACAAATTTATACAATGACATTTATAAATGTAATTAAACAATATAATAATCTTGGTTATGACCATAATAGTAAAATCTGCACAAAGAAGACTACATAGCTTCAAATCAATTGATGAACAGCTTAATCGCATCCTTTCATCAAAAATTTCTAAAACAGGGTTTAGGCAAACGATGAAAATATGACATAGCAATTAACAAAATATGACATAAACTTCCATCTCCCGTGTTTTGAAATGAACGATAAAAGTGTGAGATGATGTACTTGCCTCAAATATTTTTCTTTTACTATTTAAAGTTATGCCATTTTCAGATTGAGTATCTTCTTTGTCGTGAGAGATTGTAATTGATCCTGTTTTGCAATAATATTGAACAGCTCACCGTGATTCTGCTTCAATAGTTTGATTTGGCGAATCAATTGCTTTTCTTCTTTTAGAGGCAGAGTTTCATTATGGATCATGTGTTTCATGTTTTGAATCTGAAAATAAATTATAAATCTAGAGATGTTAACACAACAAAAAAGATATAAGAATCAAATCGTGATAAATATCTCTGGACTACAAAATGAGTGCATTACCTTGCTATCTATATCCCCTAGAAATTGCATTGTTCAATCTACTCATGGTGGATTGAACTGAATCCATCTCTTGTCGTTTGGATTTGAGTAACTCCCTGGTAGCTCTCTCTTCTTGTAATGCAGCTCTAGATTCTTGATTATACTCTTTACGAAGGGCCTGATCAAATTAATCATTCAAAATAATAATCTATAAAATCATATATTGTGCCATAAAATCTCCAAATCCCGACAATGGGTAAAATCTCAACAACATAAACATATCCAAAATGAACATAACGACTGACATCCTAGATCAGAGTCTAATCTAAGACATCGAAAAAGATAAAAGGAGGAAGCTCCCGCTATCCTCGAGCAACTCACCAATCAAGCAAAACTACTCCTGCACTTCGTCTACCCATTCATACAAACAGGTAGGCAGTCAAAACCATTGGAGTTAGCTTCACATCAATCATAATCAACATAAACAATTTGAAAAGGTAAGCATTTCAATCAATTATATAATGAATAACTCAGCTTCAAATTATTCAAATAATTATCATCAAATAGATTCATCAAGTGTATAAGCACAAGCAAATAAGACATGCAATTAGAACATAGTTCAATGATTCACAACCATCAACAAAGTCCACCAATGTACATATACACCAATCCACATAATCACAACATTCGACAAATTTCACCGATGCACAAATTCACTAAGTCACATATTCAATTATGACACAACTCATCAACCATTCAAATGCATGCAATGTTCTAGACTCTTCTAGATGCATGCGGTACCGACAACAACAACAAAGGTCGTCACCTCATGATGCAACAAAAACATCATATGTAAGATACACCTCCTCTTACAATTCAACATTGTAAAAGTACACCTCCCTTTTACATTACACATACGACTCAATATGACTATGATGCATGGACATACAAACAAAGACTCGAGATGCTAAATCACCTTACATATACATCCAACAACAACAATGTAAAAGTTCACCTCCATTTACATTGATTAGCTCAACAACAATTGCATTATCAAGTATTTACGTCCACACATTCAACAAGCCACAATTCAAATAAGAGTAATCACCACATTATCATTAATATAATCATTATCACAGCTATCAACCAACATCACAACAACTTCATACAATTTCTCACAATTCAAGTAAATACAATTTCTCACAATTCAAGTAAAGGAGAAAATATAACACATTGTGATAAACATCATATTCAACACCTACAATCATTCACATATATTCATATAATCATATCAAACTATCCACAAAAGATTTACCAAGTATTTGGTCTTAAAGATTATTTTTGACAAAGTTCGTCTCTCATTTTACAACCTTAAAATAATTGAAACAAATAAATCAAGACCAAGTTCGTCTCTCATTTCTTTGTGTTTTTCAAAAGTTTGAGGTACAATTCATCAAACCAAGTTCAAATCAATTCAATTGATGTTTACAGAGGTTTAGAAAGTTTAGTTACATTTAATTACATCAAAAAAATCAGTTTGGAATGGTCTAGATCGACCCCAAAGACCTAAAACGACAAAAACATGAGTTGCTGCACTGTGCAACTCGCCATGGCAAGCTGGACATCTGGTTCACTCGCCATGGCGACCAAGTTACTCGCCGTGGCGAGCCATGATAGACAGCTCGCGGGAAAAACTCCATTTTCACCCCAAAATCCCAATTTTGAATCCCTTAAGCTTAAATTTGTCCCCAAAGTTTGTCCAAACGTTTATAAACATAAAAAGGGACTCAAATCCATATAAAACTTGAACCAAAACATTATTTCAACAAAAATCACCATTTGACCCATTTTTCATGAAAATCCTCAAGAAAAACACAAATTCATAGCAAGCTCTATGTTTATGATTACCCATGGCATCAATCATCAACAACAACATCACATAACAACAACAATAGTTAATCATGAATTCATCAACAATTCATCAACAACATCACATTTCATCAATTTTGAGTAAAAACACAAAGTATACATATATATACATCAACAGGTGATAGAGATTCTAGGAGCTTGATTGAAGCTTTGGCTAGGATTATTGCTCATTGAGGTAAGGGGGTTAGATTTCAATCATAATCTTTTAGTTTAATTTCTTCTCTAATCCTATGCTTAAGTGCTTAATTGTGGAAAGTGATTATTGTGATTTTAATTGGTGAAATTTGTGATTATGTTTGGATGCAATGTTTGGGTATATGAATTGAAGGTAATTAAGTTGTTAATGTTGAATTTTACATGCTTATGATGTATATACATGTATACTTGTGTTTTACCCATAAGTGATGAAGAATGAATTGTTGTTGATGGATTGTTGATGGTATCATGTCTGATTGATGTTGTTGTTGTCATGAGGTGTTGTTGTTAATGATTCACACCTTGGGTGTTCATAATTACAGATTTGTGGTATGAATTGAGTTGTTGTTAAGGGTTATGTAAAAATGGGTTGAATTGATGAATTGTGTTGAAATGATATTTGATTTCATGTTTGATGTGTTTTCGAAAGCCCTTTTGAGTTCATGAACCTGTAAACAATCTTTGGAAACATATTTGGGTGTTGGGAAATCAAAGTTGCGGATTTTGGGTGAAAAATGGTAAGAACCCGAGAGTTTTTGTGCAGTGTTGATGACTGTACGGCGTACAAGCCCAGTTTCAGCACCTTTTGATTTTCGTTCCGGGCTTTCGGGGACCAATCCGAGCTTTGTAAAACACTTCTTTCAACTTGTTTAATTACTGTTTATGCTCTTAAACCTACTGGAACATCTCATTAATGGGATTGGACTTGATTTTGTGATTTTGAACTTAACTTTTGAAAATTGTCCAAGAACGTCGATTTTTCCGAAACTTGTGTTCTCAAGGAAATTGAGTAGGGTTAAGGTTGTACACTGGTTACATGATTTCTAAAAATGGTTGTGATTGGTTCCTTGAGTCTTGACTTGTTTTGCTTTGAAATGGAATTCTTTGGAAAAGTGATAAAGAGAGACGAACTTGCAATTTTGATGATTTTGTCGAAGTCGGCCGGTGAAACACACATGTATATTCAACTACACTCATATGTGATCTAAGTGTATACATAGTCGAGACCCTAGAGTTTATTTACTTGGTTTTGGTTCAATTGTCTCAATTAATTTAAAGTTGTATGATAGTGTTGAACTATGTGAAGAAGATGATGTTAGTGAATGCATATATGTTGATTGATGAGATGTTGTTGGTGAATACATATATGTTAATTGAATTGTGAATGTTGTTGGTGATTGCATATATGTCAAGTGATGGTGAATTGTTGGTGAATACATATA
>Ga0315914_1005421_pt1 | contig 18566 bp, 13 predicted proteins | sample MpolenodulesMG_FD_203920 | JGI IMG/M metagenome (GOLD analysis project Ga0315914, IMG submission 203920) | Medicago polymorpha root nodule microbial communities from Los Angeles, California, United States - elongated nodules | ecosystem: Host-associated > Plants > Roots > Nodule | place: USA...
TTTTTTATCATAATTTCCTTTTTCATCAACAATAATTCAATTACCAAATCTAAAATAAAATCAATAATAATTCTACGCCAAAGAAATATTCTTAATATTGTTGAAAAAATTGCAGATAAAATATGGGTACCGGTTAAGAAAGCCAAAAGAGGAAACATTTGATGCAATGATTACACAACTTTGAATGTAAGTATTCCGCTTTTTGAATCATTATTTAAGCATTTAATACAAATATTATTATATTTGACTTCTTAACTAGTGCACGGAGGCACCGATTACTATGACCGAATTAATAAATAAACAACAATTGATAATCAAGAATTAACAAGGTCTCAAGGACCACTATTGGATGCCTAAAGAAAATTAATTAGTAATTTATGGATGTAGCTTGTTATAGAAACAATGAAAATAGGACATATATTATATACTATGCTTCTTTTGCCATATTCTCTATATCTTTTTTGTAACTCGTATCCATCTTATATAGCATTACCCTTTTATAAGTAAGAATAAGATACATATGTTAATGTTAACGGTTTCTGAAAGAAGCAATAACTATATGAAGCCTATTTGCATGTGTTTCCTACAAAGAGTAGGTAATGAGTAGTTGAGAATGCTACAAAACATATGAGTGCAACAAAACATATGTGATCCATGATATAAACCAATAAATTTCGTGTTTAATGAACTCACATAGAAATGTCATGTTTAATGAACTCAACTAAAAATCATAAATCGGAGGCCGAAAACATTTTAAAAGAAAAACTAATATATTATTTAAGTCTTTTATCTAGCATGTGATCCATGTAGTCAACCTATATACTCGTCAACCTGATCAAAATACCAAGTTGAACAAAATACTTGTATGAACAATAAAATTTAGTAATGATCACTAATAATACATTAAGTGAGCTCCACATAAATATGAAGACTCGTATATCAATATCAATGATATTGTAAGACAAGACACAGTGACAAACCCACAAAACAATTTAGTTTATCCATTTCAATAATTTTTATCCAACAAATAAATAAGGTTAGTGTATCAATGAAGTATGTAACTAACAAATTATTTGTTGGTTGGTGCCATAGAGATCACTTCATTGTTGTGCGATGTGCATTCATTAGAAACTTGTTATATTATTTTGTTCCACATACCCCTCCCTTGTATGTAAAAATAAAGTATGTGTTGCATACTAACTTATTTGTTGAAAAGAGTGTATTAAAATTTTACTATGGTATATGTTTTAAATTTAAATAAATAAAAGAGAAATTAATACATATTTTTAATACAATTGAGCAAATGTAAATTTTAGAAAAATTTAAAATTGAGAGAAAATATTTTTGTATTTCTTATGACCACATTATCACAATTTGACAATCATCCTCTCCTAATATTATAACATGAAAATTGGTTCAATATTAAGGAGAATATCCTCTCCAATTTTTTTCTCTCCGATGTTCTCCCATGTGCATTCGATCTTACATTTAAACTTTTTTACTCCTATATTTTATATTACAAAACTTTTTTACTCCTATATTTTATAATATTACAAACTCATTACAGTAGTTTATATTTATGTTTAAATGCACTTATGGTCACCTTTTTTTATTTTATTTTTAATCTTACCTGAAATTTTAGTTCCAACTTACTGAAACCAACTTTTTGGTCCTCCTATTACACATTTCTTGGTTTTTTTAGCCCCCATTAATCTGGGTGATGCGTCACTCTCATTATTGACATGACTCTTAGATGGCAAGTCTTAGTTGGAATTAACTTATTTCCATGTCATTAAGAGCGCATGGAAATTAAAAAATACTTATGAAACACATTGACAAGAGTCCTAGTCCTGATCATATTAATGTTCATGATAATAACATTAACATGCTTATAATTTTAATCCTTGAAACAAACTCACACTTAAAATACATACATTTTAACTTTGATATACTAAAAAATCTTTGTACTATGAACACATAACAAAATTCATATGTGTCTTAACAAGTAGTCACAATTACAATCAAACAATTTTTACCATTGAACATTAATAATGACATCCTAAAAAAATCACACAACAATCGATCATAAACGAACCTAGATTGACCGCAACAGTTATGGTGTATAAACAAACGTTGATGAAGATGCAGTCTTTCGCAACATGACAAATTAAAGTTTGAACTCCTATCAAAAGAGATGTTCGTATTTAATGTCTCCTATACCTCAAATACAACTATTTTTGGTGGAGGAAACTTATAGGAAAAGGGAAAAGAAAACTATACATACAGGTGGTTTTTTTTTATATTTTTAAATGGTAACAAATCAAAGAAATGATTAAAGCAACCAAAGTTTGCATATGACACAACATTGAGTCGTTTAGGTGCAATGGACTTCGTGCAGTCAAGTTCCCTCGATCACACCAAAAGGCGACATTATTAACTTTGAAAAAGCCAAGTTTACTGATTTAAGTTAGAATGCAAAATAGATTTATGTTCTTCTCCGAACAAGTTTCGCTCCCACTCAGGCAAACTGATCAAAATACCACTGCATTAGTTAACTAACGCAGATGTAAAATTAACGTAGATGCAAAATATATTGTTTTTTTTTTGGTACAAAAGAATATATTGTTTTTATATATTGTTACATTATATATTGTTATATATATTTTTTGAAGAATATATAATATAGGAGGGATATATTGACTCCATGAATAAGTGTTTAAAGTTACTCCTAATATTGACCATTGATCTTGTTATTAATTAGTGGTTATGATTAATTACTAATTATTCCTCTCATGAGATTTCCATACACAATCTGAAAACCTTCTAGCTTGCTATTGTGACATGAAACCTTTTGATGGAGGCGGAACTGGATATCTTTCATTCGTTCATCACGACCCATCCATTTTGATCAATGATCATGAATTTGAAAACACAATTTTCTCAATTGAATGGTGACAAGTCTATTTAGGTATTGAATTGAAAGTAAACTTTTATTTTTTATTTTTATTGAATTGGGTATTTGCCTTTTCACCAACATAACCCACTCTTGCCATGGACGAACAAATTGATAACTTCCAATTAACACATACAAAGTGTAAGGGTTCTAAAAATTGATGTTCTTGCATATTAAAATATTAAAATTCTATTAGGTTTTGGATTATCTCTATGAATAGAAAAACAAACATGATGCAATTGACATCATATTCTTCAATCCGATTCAATAAAAAAAATTGCTAAGATAATATTGGTGAAGACAAACGACATTGAGGTATGTCGAAATTTGTAGGCCGAATGTCATGACCGAGGTTCGAACTCCGTACATCCACTTTGTGTGTGTGAGTTTATGATGGCTTTGACATCTTGTCTATCTATAAAAAAAAATCTTGATTTAATAATATTTCAAATTTTTTTAAAATTAAAAGTGAAAAAAGAGTATAAAAACCGAATGAAAACAAGATTGAGAGAGAACGGGTCTGTACGGTTCCCTTTCCTCTCTTTATCAGCAATAGTAGTCAGAATCCCTCTTCCACAGAACCGCCGCTCACCGCCGTCCCGCTCTCTCCAGCGCCGCTCTCATAGGCCACTCTCACGTTTTCGATTTGCAGCTTGTCATCCCTCTGTTTTCCTGTATTTTTTAATAACAATTCATGAGAAATAATAGAAACCAATTGTGATCTTTTTCATGCTTTTCGATAACAATCTATGAGAATTAAATTGGTGCATTCCTGGCAAAGAGAATTGGAAATCATGAATCAATGGAATTGATTGGTAGTGGCGGCCTGCAGCGGTAGAAGAAAAGGGATAAAGGTGTTCCTTTTTCTTGTTATTAAAAAAACTTTAATTTTGACTTTTTCATCTCAGCCATTAGTTTATTTGTTTACACTGTCAAGCATCAAAGCACATAAATGGAGTAAATGGATAGCTCCTAAATGGAGCATACCCAGACTCGAACAGAACATCAAAACCCAAACTCTCTCTCTCTCTTCGCCGCACCGCAACCCTATAGCCGAACTCGTTCTCGATTCACATTTGACTAAGAGCGATTCCATCTATTTGCTATTCCGTGTTTGCGATTGACTACAACTAACTATGGCAAGTTTTGTCTCCGAAATTGATAAACCACAACCCTTTGCTTCTCCCGGCGCTAGTAACGGCGGTAAAGGAAGCAAACCTCCTGGTAATGATGTAGCCAAACAGAATAATGTCGAACCAAACAAAAATAAAAAACTAAAATCATTGCGGTTACACAATTCCAAGAATAACAAGAAGGAAATCTTTAAGCCTGAAGTAGAAGGTAAGGTTTCCATGTATGTCTGTGGAGTCACAGCCTACGATTACAGTCATCTTGGTCATGCACGTGCCGCTGTTTCTTTTGATATCCTCGTTAGGTATCCAATCTCTCTCTCTTACATAATAATAACAATAGCTTGCAGCACAAGCAATCTAGTTAGAAGGCTTTTAGGTCTTTTTGCTTTTCTGTGATAGATCGTTCATTCTTGTATAAATACATATTCTACACATTGAATCAATAATGAGAATTGTCCTTTTTCATTCATTTCATATCATGGTTTTTGAGGGTAACTTTGACGCAACTAGTAAAGTTGTTGTCATGTGACTGAAAGGTCACGACTTCAAGTCTTGGAAAAAACCACTTGTGTAAAACTAGGATAAGGCTGCATACAATACACCAAATGGTGGGACACGTTGCCGGACCCGTGTATGCAGGAGATTTAGTGCACCGGATTGCCTTTTTTTTTTAGATATTATGTTATTCTAGATATTTGATACTTAAATTTTTGTTATTTGTACCTTGCTTAGTTGTTGTCATTGTTTGTACTTTGTTTAACTGTGAAAACATGCAGGTACCTTAAACATTTGGGTAATGAGGTCACATATGTGCGGAATTTCACCGATGTTGATGACAAGGTGAGACCCTAACTTGCTGCTGTAATTGTTAGTTTGCTATCTAATCTATAAAGCTCGATTTGGATTCGCTGACTTAGTAGCAGGAAAATCTTGGTGACTTTAGTGTATTTTATGAGAAAGATGAAAGAGAAATGATAGATAAGATACGAGAGAACAAATGGATGAGAGATAGACACACAGTGGCTGTGATTTTCCCACCTTAGAGTTGGCAAATCCGGATGACTATAAAGCTTAATCTAGTTTTTAATCCTTCAGAATTTATGTTCATTTGGAATGGAACCTGCAAATGATATACAAATATAATTGCAATATGAGTTTGTAACACTAACTATATGATAATGGTGGAAATGAGGATTTTTTTGTTAATTAATTATAATATCTTCATTTAAAAGAGTGTGTTTAGTAGTCTCTTTAGGTTGAGTAGAATTGCAAATATATATATAATGAATCATATTATGGTTGTCCACATTTATAATGAGTGCATTGCTCATATTTATGAATATATTACCAATTATGGCTGTTTCATCAGACTTAAGTGGTCCTGTTTGAATTATAGTTTGAACGAGAATCCGGTTTTTAACAATATCAGTGTTCCCGCTTGATACATGAAAACTCGTAACTGTCAATTAATGTTACAAGTTAATTTGTCCCTTAAAACTTGTATGCTGAACTGCTACTGGTAAATAAATTCCTCATATGATTCTTGTGTGCTTATTTGAAACTGCTAATATCACCATTGCTGCAGATAATTAAGCGAGCAAATGAGAAAGGTGTGGATCCTTTGGAGTTAAGCAGACATTTTTGCGATGAATATAATATTGATATGTCTGATCTTCTTTGTGAGAGACCGACTAAGGAGCCTCGTGTTTCTGACCACATTGACCAAATAAAGGACATGATAACCTAGGTTTTACTCTTCCATTTTGGTTGCCTTCTTTTGCTTTTGTTCGAAAATTTAGAGGAATTGCCGAAGTGAAAATATTTTTTTCTGCATCACTTTCATTTCAATAGAATGCGAATGTTGACAGTGCATTTATAATTTGGTAATTACCTGATGACTGCGACAGATAAATGTGAAGGCCACTTTTTTTATGAAATGATATGTATATTCTATGTTGTGTAATGTACATTTTGTTAATGGACTTATATTGTACTCTGCTCATTCATTGCTCTAGTGATATTTAATTTAGATTTTCTGTCTTCCTCCTTAAATTATTGATGCTTTTTGCCCTAGTGTGGCATGTTTTCCTTTAGTTTGAACGAATTAATTAAGCATTTGATAGGAGGTTAATCATTAAGATACTTTTCAGATTATCAACAAAGACTATGCTTACGAGGTTGACGGAGATGTATTCTATTCTGTTGAGAAATTCCCAAATTACGGCGCGCTGTCTGGGCAAAGTCTAGAACATATTAGAGCTGGGGAACGAGTTGCTGTCGACTCAAGAAAGCGTCACCCAGCTGATTTTGCACTGTGGAAGGTGCAAGAACCCTTGCCAGTTTTGTTAACATATTCTCGGTTATAATTGGGATATTACTCATTTCATTTTCATGATAATAATTGCAGGCTGCTAAGCTAGGAGAGCCCAGCTGGGACAGTCCATGGGGTCCCGGAAGGCCTGGATGGCACATTGAATGCAGTGCAATGAGTGCGTGTTATTTATCTCATAAATTTGATATTCATGGTGGTGGACTTGATTTGATCTTTCCTCATCATGAAAATGAGATTGCTCAAAGCCGGGCTGCTGACAAAGAGAGCCACATCAAGTATTGGTTGCACAACGGGCATGTGACTAACAACAATGAGAAGATGTCGAAATCCTTAGGAAATTTTTTCACTGTTCGCGAGGTTAGACCTTGGACAACTTTTTGATATTCATGTTTTAACAACTGTTTGTCAAATTTTCACGCGATTTTGTTTCTATTGCAGATCACTGAACGTTACCATCCACTTGCTTTGAGACATTTCTTGATTAGCGCTCATTATAGAACTCCACTTAATTACTCCATCACACAGCTGGAGACTTCGTCTGATGCTATTTATTATATATTTCAGGTATGCAGCGTCTTATAATCTGTTATTCTGTTTCATAAATTCTGCTTCGTTGGTTATGTGTTGACAGACAAGTTCTTCTCTCAAGGTTAACAGCCTCATCACTTAACCTGAAATTGATTCTTTTTTATATGGAGATGTGTTCATCGAAATGTTAACAGATGGAGATTTTAACGTTTTGCATCCCATATTGCTATGCTTAAGTCATGACTTGAAGATAGAATTGCCAATGTGTATTTCCTGCTACACATAATTTCTAGAGAGAAGATATTTGCTTATACTCTATGACCAAAATTGTTTTCACTTTCTGTATATACGGGCTTGCTTCAATTCGGACTATCTTACATGTCTAAGTTCTGATTCAGATCCTTGGCAGCAGCAATGTCAGCAGCCATGTTTGCTGTCAAATATGGGCCATTGGATTAGCTGATTCATTGGATTAGGAATAGTAATATTAAAAAACAGAATTACCCTTATTAATTTATTCGGCACAACTTTCTTTTTTTCTCGGTAAATTTATTACATTTTTTTGTGTGTTAACCCTCCGGTTGCTAGGGGAAGGGACCATAGTATCTCGGAGTTTGGCCGGGAGGAATGCAGTGCAAGCACTTGTTCAAAAAAAAGAGTTAGTGCTGGCGTGAATATAAATTTGTACTTCAATATTGGCTAATCCATTATATTCACAGATGAGTAGTGCTGGCGTGAATATAAATTTGCTAAGATTTGTCAAAAAATATTAATTTCCTAAGGAAAAAAGAAAGCGGTGCTGAATAATAAGGGTAGGTTCCATTTTTTTTTAGTATTGTTCATAATCTAATGAATTAGCCAATCCAATGGCCCACATTTTGCAGCAGACACGGCTGCTGACATTGCCGTTACCGAGGATCTGAATCCAAATAAACGAAGAAAAATGTACTATTACACAAACCTGAGTCTTTGCCAAAAGAACAAACTCTCTTGACTCCATCACAGTCTTGTTATTGTTTGGATCTAATTACATAATTATTAAAAGCTACAGATACCTTACAACATTGAAATGCTTTATTTATTTTTTTCGATACAGAAATGCTTTATTGATATCCTTAGAGAAATTGTTTTTAGCTATTATGATGTACTTTAAGAAGGATTTTGTTATTTGGTTGTTAGACTCTTGAAGATTGTAGAGACGCTTTATCGTCATTTCTACAAGAAGACACTGAGAAGAAAGATCAAATTATTGCTGCCGAAAAGTATGTTGAGAAGTTGAAAGACAAGTTTCAAACAAAAATGAATGATGATTTGCAGACACAAGTAATACTAACTGGTGCTCTCCTAGAGGCCTTGAAATTCATGAAGAGTTCTTTGCAATTCAAACAATCCCTATTGAAAGTTATGAATGAAGTGATAGAAATTTTGAAAGTACTAGGATTATTGTCCTCTTTGTCCTATGCCGAGGTAACATGTTTTACTTAAGTGAACTTGTCTGTTGTGCATTTAATCTTTAGAGATGCCTATTCTTTCGGAAAGCCATCACGAAAAGGAAGGATAATAATTTTTATTGGTGCATCAGGTTCTGCAGCAGTTGAAAGATAAGGCATTGAAGAGAGCAGGTTTGACAGAAAAGGAAGTGCTAAAATTGATTGAAGAAAGAAGGCAAGCTAGGATTAATAAGGATTTTGCAAGGAGTGATAACATTAGAACTGATCTAACTGCAAAGGGTATTTCACTTGAGGATGTCAACAACGAAATGATTTGGAGGCCATGCATCCCAAGTAAACCACTTGTTACACAAGCTGTTTCGACAGACAACAAGGCTCCCGAAGTAGAAGAAAAGCTATCAACACTTGTGGTGAGTCAAAAGGTGGAGGAAATACCTGCGGATCGTGAAGGGAAGGGATCACATGCATCATCATCAACATGAAGGTTGCATTAATACCTCTGTATAGCTATATGATTAATACACAACTATGTTATAACTTATCATTGCTATAATACTAGGATTCAAGATTGTAGATCAGTTTGAGGTTATCACCAATTTTATACTTCTACTTTTTTTGGCTAAGGGTTAGTTTTACTGGCTGTGACAATTATATGGATAGTCTCACTAAGTGATTGACAATTTTTATCTATAGTTTGCGCATTTATTTACCATAAATTTCATCTTATAGTTTGCGCTTTTATTTACGTTAAACTTCAAAGAGCAATAGTCACAATAGACCTAAACTTATATTATACAAATCAATATATCCTTCCACTTTACTGAATTGTTATGTGAGGAGATAATTGTCGAGTTTAGAGTAAGGGTTGGAAAGGTTTAGTTGATTCGTTGGAGGTTTATGGTCCGATTCAAGGTTATACATTTTTTCTTCCGCGTGTTCTTTTAGTTCTATTTGAGATGTGTCGAATGTCAAATTTGAATATATCTTTTAAGTTAGATTTGAAACTTTAAGACTTTGTTTGACAGTTTGGAGGGGAGGGGAAGGAAGGGCTTTGGGGGGATAGAAATATAGGAGAAAATTGAGATATCTTTCACATTTTTTGGAAGAGTATTTTTAATAAAGAGTGATAAATTAATGCTTATGATTAATATATTTTTAATTTTAAGAATATTATAACAAGATATATTAAATTTGAAAAATTCATATAAGCCCTCCAAAACCCTTTTTAGTTCCCCTAGATGAGGAGGGTTTCATATTTTGATGAAAAATAAGTCCCCAAAGCCCCTCCTCCCAATATCTTCTATTTATTCCACTTACTCCTTCCTTCCCCCCTCCCCTCCATTCCCCTTCAAACTCTCCATTCCCCTTCAAACTTCATAAACCAAGAATTTAAAAAATTTAGTTTTTGGAGGTCGATTTATTTATGAGGTATGTTATTTGAACAACTCTTTTTAGAAAAACTTAGGGGTCGTTTGGTGCACATTACAGTGGATAGGATACGATAAAATTATCCTATCATATTTAAATCTTTTGTTTCGTGCAACAATAGGGAATGATAAATTAAACCTATTGTCTTTCTTATCATATTGACTCTTTGTAATTTTAATCTTGAGTTTAGGCTGAATTAACAACCGGATAGCATAAACCTTTTTTTTTTAACAAGCCAAAATGGAATATAATAGATAAAAAAGAGTGATTCATCTCGCACAAGGCGTGCAAAAGAGAACCACTCAAACCAACTCCCAAACCCCAACCCTACACCACCACGAATGCCTGAGACCATTCGCCACCACATGGAACTATCACGCCACCCTTCCACCAACCGACCTCCAACCTCCCTGTACCTAGCCTTTAGAACTCGATACAATAACCCTTCCTTATCTAACAACATCCTCCAACACCATTTCCCTCAAAGCGCAATATTAAATTCGCGCAACCTCCTCACACCCAGCCCTCCATACTCCTTTGGTAAACAAACTGAGTTCCAATCGACCCAAGCAATAGAATAAATTATATCTGTGGGTGCCTTGAAAAAGGAAAGAAAGTAAAGCGGAAGAGATGACATGACATATTTTAGGAGAATCAGGCGGCCTCCGAAATAAAGAAACTTGCTATTCCAAGACGACAATCGACTAGTAATACAGTTCAACACAGGTTGCCAAAACTTCAATCTCCGGGAATCACCCCAATAGGCAGCCCCGAATACACAAAGGGAAATGTTCCCACACGGCAATTCAACACAATTGCGGCCTTTGATAACCACGAGTCAGAAATGTTAACACCCGTAAACCTATGTCACACGCATGCGTATTTTTTCTATTCAACCCATCTTCGACTTCCAGCAACCATTGAACTTCACTCTCACTATCGTCCATTCTTTGTTATCTTCAGTTAACAATTTGTGTTCGTAATTTTGAGCTCGTACCTTTATAGGTTCTCCAAAAATTAAGTATCATGTGTTAATAATCTCCGACTCCCAAATTTTTCCCCTTAATTCATCGTTGCTTCAGTTTGCTTCTCGATTGAAATTTTTTAAAGGTATAAGCAATATTTGTTCGTTCTGATTGCTTCCTAATTTTTGTTGTTTTTTTTTTCTTTCTATGGAAAGATTGTTTTTTCTAATGTTATGTACAATTCTCAGAATACTTATAGGTAAATACAGATGCAATCTTCTTTCTTATCTTATCTTATCATGTGTGCACCAAACACATGACATAATACATGTTTATCATGTCACTATCCTATCTTTATCTAACTTTTTATCATATCTTCTTTCTATCCTATCATCGCACTAAACAGACCCTTTCGAGACAAAACAAAATATACAAAAATTTAGTTACTGACACGAAAAACAAAACAATATCGAAAGAAAGTAAAAACACAATAGTATAAGAGAGTTGTTTAAAAAGTTGTAAAAAAATAGTTGTACAAATATCATTTTTTATATAAAATGGAATGACCGTAATCAATTTTTCGAAAAGCAAATGATATCGAAAAAAATATTCTGAAATTACAAAACAAAATAATATTGCAGAGAAACAATTTTTTTTTTTTGCAGAAAAGCAAATGATATCGAGAAAACTTAAATTTAATATAAAAATTGATCAAATAACCCCTAAAAAGCTAACAAAACAGTAAATCATAATGTTCATTGTTCTGAGGGTGCAATACAATGGATTTGATCATCACATTACACTAAGAGCAACCACACATGCGAGACTGACACCACATCTTCACCCAAAACTTTAAAGTATTAGGTATATTGTTCATCTCACTTATATGTTTCTTCACATCTACTCTTGCATCAAATATAGAACTTTAAGTCACAATTTACACACAAATATATCTCCCTTAAGTGTAAGATACTCTACATTTATTGATTTGGTGACATATCAACATAAAGTCAAACGAAAGTACAACATTGTAAAAAATGTGGGTTAATGTTTGTTTCATGGATGGAGGTTTATGTTTCTATCCTTCAAGAAATGAGAGAAATGAGATTAGAAAAAGAAATAATATGAAAAAGAAATTTGATAAGAAAATGATAAGAAAAACAATGTATTATGTGTTTTGTTCGTGGAAGTATTAAGAATATAGTGAGTTACTAATAATAGGGAATAAAAAATATTTTATGTGTTTTGTCAATTAAAACAATGTCACAATCATTTTGTCAACTCAGCATAACACATATGCATTTTTTCTAATGTTAGATTCCACCAAAGACTAAAAGTGAAGGTATTTGAAATAATAGATTATAGATGTTGGATAAGAAAATTGCATGAAAGTGAACGACAACCCAAAACTTATATTTAATATAAAAAATTAAGCAAATGACATCCAAAAAATAACAAAACAATTCATCTTAATCTTTGGAATTCGAAGGGAGCATACAATGGGTCAAATAATCACATTTGACTAAGAGAAACCTCACAAGTGATAGTGACACCACATTCTCATCCCAAACCTTAAGACATTAGGTACATTGGTCATCTCACTTATATGTTGATTAATATATACTATTGCATTCAATGTAGAAGTTTAACTCACATGACACATAAACATCTCTCTCTTAAGCGTGAGACTCTGTGTGTGTATGGTTTGATGAGATAGTCAAATAAAATTCGAGACACAACATGGTAAAAAATGTGGGTTGGTAGCCGTTTCATAGAGGGATGTATCTGTTCATTTTTTCATGAGAAGAGAGAGAGAGTAAATTAGGAAAACAAGGTAGATGAAAACATGAGAGAAATGTTAAGGGAAAAAATTAAGAAGTGTGTGTTTTACCTTGAAAGGATAATGAATAGAGTGAGGTGTTGGTAATTTTATGAATTTGTTGAAGGAGTTGGAGATTACTAGGTAATTATGCTGCCAAAATCATAGACTCATTAAAAAAAGACACATCAATTTAAAATATCTAATAAACATGTATTTTGTCAACTGAGTAGAGCACACCTACATTTTGTCATTATCATATCCCACCAAAGACCAAAAGTGAAGGAATTTGAAATAATAGATGTTGAATAAAAAAATTGCATGAAAAAGAATGACATCCAAAATTTAAAATTTAAGATAAAAATTAAACAAATGACACCTAAAAACTAACAAAACAAATCATCATAATGTTAGGACTTCCATGTGACCATACACTGGATTATATCATCGCACTAGGATAAGAGCAACAACACAATTGAGATTGATATCACATCTTCATCCAAAGTCCTAAGACATTAGGTATAAAAGTCATCTCACTTATATGTTGCTCAACATCTACTCTTAACTCGAATGTGAAATTTTAATTAACACTTGACACATTAGCATCTCTCTATTATGTGTGAGACTCTTCGTCTATGTGGTTTACCACTAAGGACCACTCTTACTCCCCCACTATCTTTCACCGTGATATGGTAACACAGTTGGAGGAGCTAACACTGGTGTGAATCGATAAATTGGAGAAAGGGCAACCAACCAAGTGAAAATGATATCACATCTTCAATCAAAATTTTAAGACTTAAGTAGATGAGATTTTTCACTTATTTGTTGGTCAATCTCAACTCTATTTATTTAATGTTGGACTTTACTAGACACTTGATACATCCTAATATTTTTTTACATAAAATATAATAAAATTCTAGTTCGTGCTTGGCACGGGTGTCCATACTAGTTATTTTCAAAGAAGGAGACACGTCAATTTCAAAAATTGTCGAACACACCAAAATTAACTTCTTGTCTTTCTATTTCACTGTAAAGAGTTTATGTACATGCGTTAATTAAAGTATCAATTGGTAATAAAATTATCTTATCGAAAAAAATCCTTTTAACAAAAATCTCTTCATTCATCCCACAGTGGAGCACAACCCAAAATAATAGATTGTTGATGAAGATTAACTCTAGTGAACGGAACAAAATGCATTTTGTATTTATTTGTTATGTTGCGTCAAAAATCACCATAATATATAAGCCCTTCTAAACCTTGAATCAAACCAAAAACAGTTTGATAAGTGACCTTCTACATCCCTTTAGAATGCATAAAAAATTCAGTATTCTTCAATTGACAGTTCTTTTATAGCTAACACATCTCCAAACCAACCTTTTAAAATCCTAAAACTCCACAAACAAGCGGCCTCGAAAACCAAAGTTCTGCATCGAATCGCCATCAACCCCATATCACCAGCTATGACCGAGACTCCCACGAACTTTTCGATGTAGAAATAGGAGAAAAAGCAGATCACAAACAGCAAAACTATTCTTAAACTATTCTTGTTATTTATGAGACACCAAGATAACGCCGGGATGATAGGAAGAATGCAGGAAATAAGGATCATCGCAATGAGCCATTGAAGGGAGATTGATGGAAAAAAAGGATAAAGAATGAAGAAGAAAGCAGAAGCAGGAATCATAAAATTGCTTTTGATACCATATTGCAGTTAACATTATGATAAGTGAAAAGAGCTTTCATTACTGAATAATGTGCTAACTGAATTACAAAGTGATACTTCATCAAAATACATAATATAAATAATATTATGTGATGTCAAAGTAGACAATGTTACTACATACTTGATCAATTTAAGCCTTCAATTTGACTATGCAGGTCTTGTAAAGATTATAGAATACAAGGGCAGAGGATCACAAGCAACAAACTTAAAACAGAAAAACTACCTAATTAACCAACTAACTAACTAACTATAACAACTCATAACGATCTGTTAAAGACGACTGAGCAATACCCACCTGGATGGTCTCTTTAGACTGGCTCTACTTCATTGATTGGCTGAGGTACGACTGCTGCCGTTGAGGGTGAATGACAACACTTGATGAAGATTTTTTTGAGCAGCCAGAGTATGAAGCAGATGGCAAGTAAAGCCACCAGAACATACATAAAAATGTCACCTATGACGGAGCCTAAACTCGTTGCCATTACTATTTTGATCGTAAGGAAAGAAAACACTATATTGTAGGTAATATGAATTGAATGAGTACAAAACTTTACATACAAATGGAAATGTACTACTAAGCTACTAAGATTTGTCCTACACAGTAGTTACTTGTACTACAAGTAATAGGTGTCTCTTCCCTATTGGTTGAGATTTGCTCATGGTGTAATAGGCCCCCACAAGTTTGAGGTTTGTAAAAGTGGAGTTAACAGATTTTGTTGAGGAGAGTCAACACATGTACTTTGATAAACTATCCCATTTTCCTTAAAAAACATTAAGTTATTTTATTTTTGTTGCCTAGCTAGTCTCTGCCTCAATTATGATGCTGCCCTCAACACAACCTTTCGTATTCAAACATTTATACCTGTAAAATTTTCAATGAAAAATATGACATAGTATTAGGGTTCTGCAAAAGGAAAGATCGCAGAAGTAAAAAGGAAAAAGTTTAAGAAGTGAAATTAATAATGGTTCTGCAATGATTTTCACTAAAGAAAAAGTTTAACAATAATTGTGTGACTAATCCACATGGCTATAGGTAAATGAGAAGGTTGTTTCGCTCCTAATTTAAATGCACACTCGTAAATAACTCAAGTGAAACACAACCCTCCACTTTTATGCAAGTTTTTCTTCATGTTTCTTTTTACATATCCTGATAGTAACATAACCCTTCAAACTACAAAGGTAGAGCAATAGAGTGAGTAGGGAAAATATGCCAAAACTTATGGCATGCCTAGTTGTGGTAGGTGGGTTCCATGAAATGATGACAGGGTAAAATAGGGAGCATAGAAACGTGTCCCCCCCATTAAGATGCTTTGGGGTAATAGATATGCCAATATAAAGACCTTAGCAAATGTGTATATTATCTTGGTAGATAAACAAAATGACAAATCACTTGAGAACTCACTGTGGAATTAAACAAAATGTGTATATTTATCTATCATTGTGTGCTATTCTTGTTAAGAAACTAGTTTACGGTGGAATTAAATATCACAACTTTTTGGTCCCTTTATTTAGGGTTTTGAAGCTATATGATTTTTGAGATCCTAATCACATTATATCTCCATTCATGCTGATGCTTCCCTTAAGTTTTACCTTTTTCTTTTTTCTTCTTTTAAGACATTCATAATCACATTGCTTTACAGAAATTACATGGAAAGAGCAGGTAGAAAAAGTGGTTGTTATTTTACAGAAGATAGAAAATGGGAAGGAAGTTTCCAAATTGGTAAAAGTGCAGATTCAAATAAAAAATAAAAAAAACCACGGGTCCTACACTACTAGAAACTCTCAATTTTCCTGCGGAATTTCATGCGGAATTTAGGTATATTTCCGAATTTCCTAAGGATTCAGGTTCCCAGCTAATACCTTTGTGGGTAACTGTTTCCTGAGGATTTTAGGAACCACAGGAAACTTCGTCTGAAAAAGGTAGAGGGCAGCAAAATCCTCAGGTATTCCTGCAGAATATTTTTCGCATGCAAATCCGTAAGAAAAACGAGAGTTTCTAGTAGTGCTACTAATAATTGAAAGGAAAACTAGAGATATAAACATGGGAGAGAGAATAATTAACAGTATAATTAACACATGTCTCAATGAATAAGTATCAACAGTATAATTTTTAAATATGTGACTTCTTAAGTTTGTGTTTATTTGTTTTTTATATCTTGCATGTTGAACAAATTTCGTGGGTTGAACACATTTCATTTAGGAAAAAGAGAGTTTTTCTTGTTATGATACATGCTTAATTAACAAACTTTGCATACAGTGGAGGATATTCTGCATCAAGGACGGAACAAAATGGTTTTTAAATGTATTAATGTAAGAATTATGAGGAATAGATAGATAGATATCTTTTTTTATAAGAGCAACAGTTGTTCATTTGTGAGAAGTTTATAATAGAAAAGAAATGGAGGGAATAATTTTGTGGTGAGTAACTTATGAGTCAATAAAAGGAATTAAAAAGGATTATTGTGTAATCATGCAAATTTATTTTGATTGTGTAACTGATCGAACATGCCTAGAATATGTATATATGTATATGTATGGTATACAAATACATGGTATACAAATACAGAAGATGTGGAACAAAGGCGTTTGGTTTGTTAAAAAATGAAGGACAGAACAGAACAACTCCAGTTGTCCAGTGTTTGATTTGTAAAACTGTTTCAGGGACAGAACAAACTGGAGGCAAGGGACATGACAAAAACTGAAATTTTTGTCCCTCACCAAACCACAACACAACTTTTTGTCCCACATACAAGTTGTTTAAAACACCAAAATAGCATTTTGTCCCCCAAAAATCATATAAAACAAGAAATTATTCAATAGCATAAAAATTTGTCCTGCCCTGTTATGCCTTGTGTTGTGCTGTTCTGCATTGTACTGTTCTGTCCAGTACATACTGTTTTGCAAACCAAATGCACCCAAAGATTGCATGGCATTCAAAGCGCTGACGTGTCGACTATTCGGAGGTCTGATTTAATAAGTTATAATAATAATAATAACTAGGCATATAACCCGTGCAACACGGGTTTCAATAGAGTTGTGAAACTTTTTTAGATGTTACACATTATAACAGTGTTTTTCAAAGAATTGAAATTAGTTTACAAAGAAGTTAGCTAAATACTAATAAGGAAAAATGTGTCATTTAAATCGGTCTTGATATGAGAACAAATAAGCACAAATGGCTTGAATATTATTTATTTTTTTAGTACAAAGGATGGCCATATGTCCAGTTTTTTTTTTTAATCTCTCTTTTTTAACCAATTTTGTGGAGGATAAAACATATTAAGAAGTGTTACTTGAAATTACTTTCATTATTATAGTTATTAGAATCAGATATAATAAGAAAGGGTGAGAAATTATAAGTTATGTGAGAAGATTTTTTATGTGAGAATGTTTTTTCAAAAAGGAGTTACAGTTGATGAACATTTAAACCCACTTCCAAATTCATCTGAGAGTTGCATCGGATAATAGAGTTTTTGTTGGCTACTTTATTAGATAGAATAATAGAGTCGTGAAACTTGTTTAGATCGTACACATTATGACAATATTTTTTGAAGAACAACTGAATTTAGTTTACAAAGAATTTAGCTAAATACTAATAAATTATGTGCAACATATATTGGTTTTGATATGAGAACGATAAGCGTAATTTTTTTATTCTTATTTTTTATCATATTTTTTAATCTATTCATTTATTCTGATTAAATTAATTTAATGGATGATAAATTGTCACGACCCAAAATTCAATATCGTGACCGGCGTACGAACTAGAGCATCCTAGTCCGGCAAGCCTATTGACGACACTTGACAAACTATAATTTAAACAATTTTCAAATTCACTTTCACTTAAAATGATATCCACTGAAATTTCGACAGAGTATCCTCTATATTTTGAATACTTCCCAAAATATGAATCTTGTCTATATACTTGTATTATCAGCAGAATCTCAAAGTGACATAACTAGATGTTTATACAACTCAAAACTAAACATTTGTCGACTACCAATAGCTGCAGATACATCGACCATTCAGTTTATACATAGAGGAGACCTACCAAAAGAATGACATTGACAGATCTTTAACACTGCTACAAGCTTTCTACGCCCTTGACTTTGAATCTGAAAAAAAATGTAAGAAGAAGGGTTAAGTCATAAAGACTTAGTGAGGAGACAACAATCACCACCAACTAGAAGGGAAACACACATGGGCACGAGTAATTAAGTTTCTCAAAATCTA
>Ga0315914_1005422_pt1 | contig 18561 bp, 11 predicted proteins | sample MpolenodulesMG_FD_203920 | JGI IMG/M metagenome (GOLD analysis project Ga0315914, IMG submission 203920) | Medicago polymorpha root nodule microbial communities from Los Angeles, California, United States - elongated nodules | ecosystem: Host-associated > Plants > Roots > Nodule | place: USA...
TTTCTTCCACGATTTACTTGAGGGTCATGTTGGTCTTCGTCATTGTTATCTGTAGTTGATTGTATCTGACTACCATAACCCAACGACAACGACACATCGCGTTCCCTTGTTGGCCATCCCATATCCAGAAATTGTTCATTGGAGTTCAATGAAGCCAGAGAGAAGTGAGATAGTAGGTTTTTTGGTGTTGGTGGGTGGTTTTAGTTTTGGTTGCTGTACATTGGGTATTGTGGGTTGTTGTAGGGGGGTAATTAGTGTTGGACGGTCTAGCTTGGTTTGGGTCATTATAGGAGAAGTAGTTGTTGTTGGACGTGCTAGCTTGGTTTGGGTCATTGTAACCAAAGTTTGACATTGAATTTTGTTGGTAAGTTGACTGATAATGAGGCTCATATGTATTTCTCGGGGAGGTATACGGTGGTGGTTGAATGATATTTTGTTGGGGATGTCGAGAAATTCATACATTACAGAACCATGAATGTTTTGTGTTGTTTGTGGTTGGGATTGATGATCTTGTAGTTGAGAAAAAATGTCTTGATCCAAAAAATCATCATGAATTGGTGGTTGGTCGTTGTGAATTTCAGGTTCATGCTCCGGCTGTTCTTCTTCGTCTGGATCTGAATGTGATGATTTTGTGTCATATGTGAAAGTCTGAAATCACTACTACATATGGGTACTTCAATTACAGTGAAGGTTATAATTGCACACATCCGAGAGAAGTTTAATTACACAATTTCATACAGAAAGGCATGGAGAGCAAAAAATAAGGCGATTGAATCAATTTATGGTAACTAGGAGGAGTCTTATAAAGAACTACCACAGTGGTTGATGGTCATGGAAAAAGATTTGCTAGGAACAATTATTGATTTTCAAACGGACCCATCAACAGAAGTGGTCAATGAGACCGTCTTCAAGCGTCTCTTTTGGGCCTTTCGTTTGTGCATCTTGGGTTTCGAATTCTACGAACCAATTGTCCAGATTGACGCAACTTGGTTGTATGGTAAATACAAAGGAACATTGTTGTTAGCTGTTGCGCAAGATGGGAACAACAAGATATTTCCCATTGCTTTCGCAATCGTGGAAGGCGAGACCAAGGAGGCATGGAGTTTTTTTTTGAAAAATCTAAGGCAGCATGTCACCCCACAGGTGAACATATGCCTCATTTCTGATAGACATGTGTCGATAAAGAGCACGTATGATGATCTACAAAATGGATGGCACGATGCTCCGACAAGCCATGTGTTTTGTGTCCGACACATTGCACAAAACTTTATGCGATGGTTCAAGGATGGAGAACTTAAGAAGAAAGTTGAAGGCATGGGTAAAAATTATCTCTTTCCTTGTAAATTTGACATATTATTTGTTTAAAGGACACATCTAACTTTTTTCAAAACAATGCAGGTTACGCCATGAACATCCCAACATTCTAATACTACCGCTCTGAAATCGCTGTTGCAGACCGAAAAGCTCTAGCATGGGTCGACAACATTCCCAAAGAAAAGTGGACTCAATCACATGATGATGGTCAACGATGGGGCCACATGACAAGTAACTTGGTAGAGTCACAAAACAACGTGTATAAGGGTATTCGAGGACTCCCGATCACAGCTATTGTGAAAGCATCCTATTACAGGTTGGCGACCTTGTTTACTAAAAGAGGACATGAGGCAGCGACAAAGGTAAATTCTGGCGAGCCATTCTCAGAAAACATCATGAAATTTCTAAGGGTTGAGCTGATTAAATCCAACAGTCATCAGGTCACTCAGTTTGACCGAGATCGGCATACCTTCTCCGTCCGTGAAACCATCGACCATAAAGAAGGATTACCAAAGTGAGAATACAAGGTGGACCTGCAAGATAAATGGTGTGACTGTGGACGGTTCAGAGCGTTACACCTGCCATGCTCACATGTCATTGCCGCATGTTCTAGCTTTTGTCACGACTACAAGACTTTTGTCGATAAAAAGTTCACGAATGAGTGTGTATACGCCGTATACAACATCCACTTCGACGTGGTTCACCACCAGACATATTGGCCTGATTATGAAGGACTAAAGGTGGTTCCCAACAAGTCCATGCGTAGGGCAAAGAAAGGTCGTCCACCAATGACTCGCATTAGGACCGAGATGGACGATGTGGAAACTGAGAGAAGATGCGGCGTGTGTAGGATGCCCGGTCATTTCCGCAAAGATTGCATTAATATTAGACATCACTAGCAATCTAGTCTTTATTTCATATTTATTGTATTTGGTATGTTTTTTATTTTATAAATATTATGACTATTATTATAATTACTTTTTTATTAATGCCTAAATTATTATAATAAGTTATTTTAATTATTTTTTTTATATATTATGCATGCAAAAACGGAAATCAATGCAGCAAAAATTTTGTCCTTATTATACCACTCTACCCCAAGTTGTGGGTATTTAAAATTTTTTAAAAAAAACACAAAAATACCACGCAAGTCAAGACGGAGTGGTATTTAAAATTTTCGAAAAAATATTAAGGAAAGTACCCCGTAAGACCAAGTGGAGTGGTATAACAAGGACAAAAATTTTGTCACTTTTGAGGGTACCCAGTAAGACCAAGTAGAGTGGTACCAGAAAATCTGAAAAAGTAGGGCATTTATGCAATTTTTCGAAAAAGTATGGTAGTTTTGGATTTTTTTGAAAGAGTAGGGTAGAGAGAGAAAAAAAATTCTCGTACAGTGTCCTCCCCTCAGTTCTTTTACTCCAACGTAACGCGGCGCGTGACGCGTGAAAGAAACGCGCATCAAAATTCTACCGCTTCAACACGAAATTTGCGTTCTTCTGAAAATTCCTTCAAACCTCAAACTGTTCAATTTAGGGTTTTTCCAAATTCAACTTCTCAGCGTATCCAATTTAGGGTTTTCTCTCCTCACACTTTAGGATCGCCCTTCAATCTCAATTTGCACAGGTAATCTCTACTAATTTTTCATTTTTTTTAATTTATTGTTCAATTTTTTTTTTTCTTTTCGCTTTGAATTTCGCATCATTGAGTTAAATTACCATGCAAATCAATGTTTTGAGATTTTTGAATTTCAAAAGCACTTTTTTTTTTGGGTTAGTAAACCATGGTTGTTCTATAAGTAGATTACTGGCTAGGGTTTAGTATTAGTAGCAAGGTTTCATTCTCTTTTTATTTTATTTTTATTTATTCTTGCAAAAGTTGCTGCTCAATTTAAAGGAAAATTTTATTGGACAACAGCGAGACTGGCGTGTTGGGTGGTAAAGAACCAACACGAATGTAGTTAAGCGTAGCAGAGATGAGGATGTTGCTTTGATGTGTAGTAAGACTAGACGAGATAGAATTAGAAATGACAACATTAGGGAGAGTTGAGGTATCACCTAGAGTAGAAAAGATGGTAGAAACAAGACTTAGGTGGTTTGGGCATGTAGAGAGAAGACTTGTGGGTTTTGTAGTAAAGAGAGTAGATCAGATGGAGGGGAGTCAAATCACTAGAGATAGGGTAAGACCTAGAAAAATTATAAGAGAAACTAGTAAAAAGGATCTAGAGATTAATGAGTTGGAGAAAGACATGGTTTTTGTTAGAACACTATGACGTCGTTTGATTCATGTAGCTGACCCCACTTATTGTGATAAGGCTTGGTGGTTGTTGTTATTCTTGTGTTTCTTTTTTTTGGTGTGGTGGAGACTAAGTTATGTTTTTTTTTTCCTTGATTCCATTTTTATGTTTTTTTTTTACCAATTTTTTCTTGAATGTTGAATTAATATAATGAAGTTGGTGTAGGGGGTTATTGTGTTTTCATGCTTTAAATTTTGCAAATGAGTGATACAAAAGAAAACAACGAAGTGGGTCAGGGTGTTCCGGCGAATGTTAATGTAGAGGAAGCTGACTATGTCATTGTTGAAAATGAAAATTCAAATCAAGCTTCAACTAGTCCACAATTAGGAGATGATCATGAGATGATTATTGATAATCTTGCTGGTTTGGATTCATATCTTGATCAAGAGATGCATCTTGAAGTTCAACCAGTTACTGTAGAGGAAACTTCAAAGAATTTTGAAAATGTGTCAAATGATGTTAAAATTGGGAAGGACGAGGTGCATGCTGAGGATGAAATTGTGAAACCCAAGGTTGTTTCAGAAGGTGTTTCACAAGAAAATGTTCAAGATACCCTTCATTCGGTTCCAGTTGAGGCGGATGATGCTCATATTTTGGATACAGCTGAGGGTGAAGATGCTTCTGATGTGAAGGTGGACGCCCAAAAACTTCCTCCGAGTAGTAACGGTGTTGAGAATGAAGATATTGCATGTCAAAATAATGTTAGTGATGGTGATGTGAAGGTGGACGCCCAAAAACTTCCTCCGAGTAGTAACGGTGTTGAGAATGAAGATATTGCATGTCAAAATAATGGTGATGTTGAAATGATAGCGGCGGAGGTTGAGGTGAAGCCTGAAGTCTGTGAAGCGGCTGTTAGTAAAGCTTGTGATGTTGAACCTATATCGTTGAGTAATAACAATCCTACTACACCACTACCTGCCTTTTCTGATGCAAATGAACCTATACTGTCAAATCATAATGATCCTACTACACCACAACCTGCCCCTGATGATACAAAGCCAGGAATCAAGAATGTTTTAGAAGTTGAAAGTAAGGATGGTGAAGAGCAAGTTGCTGAGCCTGTAGATAATGAAAACCCAGATTCGCCGCAGAACATGTTTTTCTTGGATGCTGATCATTATTATGATGGAAATGAGTCGGGAACCGAAGAGGACCAATCAGCTTTTATGAAGGAGCTTGAAAACTTCTTTAGGGAGAGGAGCATGGACTTCAAGCCTCCCAAATTTTATGGAGAATGGCTTAATTGCCTTAAGTGAGTTATCTCTGTTGATTTAAATTTTTAGTCATCTTTGAATATGACAAAATTCACCAAATTCTAAAATATCGTTGGTCTGGACTAATGCTTTTTTTGGTGGAACATAAGGTTATGGAGAGCTGTAATGAGATTGGGAGGCTATGAGAAGGTATTCATTTATTTTTCCTTTCTATTATGTTGAATGTTTCATTCAAATTTATGTAGCTTTTTGGGAAAATCGATTAAATATTGTAGAGGTCCATAGTGATTTTAAATATTGGTTGATGGTTAAGCTTGTCGGTACACTGAATCAGTTGTTTGAAATTTAATTTGGTCTTTTTTGTTACTCTTATGGATTGTCAGCTACGATCAGTGAGAAGAACACTTTTAGACGTGCAAGTAAAATATAGTGAACACATGCACACACACAACACACATAAGTATGTGGAGAGAATTTAAACTTGTAGAAGGAATTTTGTGTATTTATTCCCACTTCAGTATGTAAGAAGGTAATTGTGATTGCCAAAATGCCAGTGTATTGTGAAAACAAATATAATTCAAAATATGTGGAACATATAGACATTTTAAATTTCCAATTGTCATAAATTCTCATGACAATGGCATTAAAGATAATGGGTTTTGTTAATTACTGAAAGGACGATATCAGCCTGCCCCATACTCTATTCCCTTCATCACCCTGGAATCTTTTTTGTTAGATTAATAAATGGACAGTTGATTTTGATGCACCGAACAGTTTGTAAATTTGGCTACTTAAGGTATAGTGTGGCTGTGTCACAATTTTCTTTTAATTCTTAGGTTTCAAGTAGTTTTGCTTTAGATGAGCGAAATTTGACGCATTCTTTCTTGAGGCAAACTAGCACTGATGATAGAACTTTAGGCTGTCTATTTGTTTATTTCAAATAAGTTGTTTTCATTGTTTATAGGATATATACCTAATTGTCTTGTATTTTTGAATAGGTAACCTCATGTAAGTTGTGGCGGAGTGTGGGAGAGTCTTTCAAACCCCCAAAGTAAGGACTAACTTGCACTTTCATGTCTTGATCTCGTTAATGGCTCTGAAATTGTGATATTTCTTTATATTTCCAATTTTCATTTGTGTTTTTGTTTCTTTTTAAGTGTTATTTGATGTCAAATTTGTGATATGTGTTGTGTCTAATCTTCTTAGAATGTTTGTTTGGGCTTAACTTAACTCTAAGAGCTAGCTTGTGGAGTGAGGTTTACCCTCATACAACCGTTATTCTTGTTATTTGAAACTCTCAACATCCCCTCCCTTATGCCTAGGACTGGACATCTGGACCGTGAAGTTTGCATGCTTGGGCATTTGCAGGTGTGACCCAACGGACACATTATACTTTTATATCATTTTAAAATTTTGGTTTGCTCCTAACTTAACTTCAAAAGCTAGCTCTTAGGGTGAGAGTTGCCCCCACTTATTGTTAAGACCATATCAATATCCAATGTGGAACGCTTGCCACTCTTTTTTACAACATTGCAATGATAGTGTGTATTGGAAAGGTTGTTGAGAACAATTTGCGGTCACATTTTATGTAAATGGAAAAAGCTGTGATGGGTGCTTATGTTGAATTATTAATTGATGATAAATTTTCATATTGATAGAAAAGTTAATTTGCATAGCTTTGCATTTTTATTTTTTTTATGATATGGGTGGCATGTGTTTCTTCACCCTTTTCTGGAGATCCTTTGTGAGCTTTTTGGATAAACCTGATTATTCTCAGTAATATATCAATATTGTCCTCTGTTTTCATCTTATGCAGGACATGCACCACAGTTTCCTGGACTTTCCGGGGATTTTATGAGAAGGTGATTCTTGACTAATAAGTTATATTATAATTATACCTTTTATTTGAATTTTGACATTTAGAAATTGCAAATGTAGTTTATATATGTACATATATATATATATATATATTCTTGTTGGTGTTCATTTGAAGTTTATGAGTGAACGCTTTGTTTGCATGTGAATGTTGACTCTTGATGTCAATAATATATTCATATGCATTTATGCGAATTGCTTGAGTGGTTTAAATTTTACCTTCAGAATGATGCAGTCCTGTAATCCTCACCTTTTTAACACTTGTTTCATTGTTGCTGTTTCGAACGTTACTCTAGGCCCTTCTTGATTACGAAAGGCATAACATAAAAGGCGGCGAGCTGAATGTACCTATCACATCTCCTCCAGAGCCTGTGAATGTTGAAAATCAGGTAATGTGATTTGTATTTGATTTCTGTAGCATGAACAATAATGATCTATATAAGGAGTATTATCATCACCGTGTTCTTATTAACCGAATGGGTTTGATTAGCCTATTTTGCATTTGAAACAGCTTATAATCAAGATTGTGTTGGATTATCTATATAAGGAGAATTTTTGAAAAATAGACATTAACATGCTGATACTGCAATTCTCGTTTTGATTGTCTGTCAAAATTATTTGTTCTGGTTTAAGAGAATTTTGTTGGTATCTTTACAGGTTCAAAATGCGTCGTATATATCTAAAAAAATTTAGTTGTTAACAAAAGTCAAGTAGCATTCATATTTCCCGGTTAATGCTTTCTTGAAATTAAATCATAAGGAGCTATCTGTTGCCCATAATTTTTGCTCTTCTTCCCCACCCATATATTAGTATTAACTGCATTCGAGTTTAAGGCTTCATTATCTGGGTTAAATTTTATGTAAAAGTTGCCTGAACAATATCTGAAATTGGTTATTGCTATTAGGTAAATTTGCACCCTTAGTATTCGTAGTCTATGTGATAGGAGTTGAACTCTGACTCTGTCCTTACTGCTGTGAGCACTATACTTATTTGTATCTCACGATCATTTTCAATTGATGTTTGTGTCTAGGGTTTAGCATCAGGTAGATCCCGGAGATATGCTGCTGAACAGGCTATGCGGGGTTGGCACTCGCAACGTCTTCTTGGAAATGGTGAAGTTGGTGACCCTATTATAAAGGTTTGGTGGAATTTTGAAGTTTTTATTTTCATTTTTCATTTTCTGTTTTCTTACATCCATAGAATTGTTCAATGCTTCTGATTTCTTAGGATAGGAATGCTGTGTCTGTGCAAAAGCGTGAAAAGCAGCTTAAGAGCATGAGTATGGTCCTCCCATTCCTTGTGCTATAAATTTTAATTATGCTGTAGGTGTTACCATGTTAGATTATTCTCAGTATTGATCGTGCACCTTATTGAATCAGATGTACCTAAACGTAAGAGCCCATCTTATATGGATAATGCAGTCAAAGCAGCACGGAGTAAACCGTCAAGACCACAGTTAAGACACGGTTACTCCTTTCTATATTTCTTTTACTGTGTGTTGTGATTGCTTACTTGTTTGTGTAGTGAGAAGGTGAAATGTGTTGCCAACTTATAGGCATGAGAGATTTTGTACTTTGGCACTTTGTTTTATTCACTACTTGCATGCCTATGCTAACATATGTGGCTGCTAGGTCGGGAACAGCTGTGGTTGACATAGGACCTTCTGCTGATTGGGTAAAAGTCAATGTTCAAAAAACTGTAAGTTCTTAAATCTTTGTATTTGAAATAATATAAGTTGTATTTGTAGTTAATTATCTCAATGTAAACTTTCTTGTGCAGAAAGATTGTTTCGAAATATATGCTTTAGTTCCTGGCCTTCTGCGGGAGGAGGTACTGCATATTCTAACTGCTTTATCTTACTTTAATATCTATTTATCTGCATTAATAATATATTAGTATTTTGATGAAAGATAAGCTATCTTTTTCACCATTTCCCCTTCCTGTGAGAGTTGCCATTGGAGGTGTGCAAAGTTCACGGCGGAGTGGGTGGGAAATTCAGCTTATACAAAGGACACTATTACCTGTTTGTAGACTATTATGTAATATTCCCCTTCAATCTTATGCAATATAAATATATAAAAGAAAGTTGATTGCTTGATGCCATGTAAATATTCATAGTAAATTTGCATTGCATCCCCAGTCTATATAATAAATCTTTACAAATATTACTGTTCACCCTTCAAAATGTCCTATGCTGAGGGTATCTGTCATCAGGAGCTTACATGCCAGCACATTGAGTAGAACTAGAACCCTTGAAAAATTGTTGATGCGGTGTTGTGTTCTCCTCTGAAGGTCTTAGGTTTGATCCCCCCTGATGCCAATTTCGGTGGGCTAAGTCCATATAGAGCTATGCTCTGGCTTTAAATGGCGCCCCCGCAAGTGGACGGTGGGATTGTACCCTGGATTAATCGGTTGTTGGACCGGATAAGTTACAATGCTGAAATGGTGTTGAGGATAATGATGCCTACTTTTCTAAACCAGGTACGAGTTCAATCAGACCCAGCAGGACGTTTGGTCATAAGCGGTGAGCCTGAGCATCCCAATAATCCTTGGGGCGTGACACCTTTCAAAAAGGTGAGTATTGCTCCTTTTTAAACCATAATTATTTTGTTGTTCTTGAATACAATGGCAAATTACTCAGTAGTAGTGCTTCTATTACTTCTCTGATATAATAAATAATTTCATGAATCAGGTTGTGAGTTTACCCTCAAGAATTGACCCTCATCAGACATCAGCTGTGGTAACGCTGCATGGACAACTGTTTGTCCGTGTCCCATTTGAACAGTCCGAATAATGGTTGTTTGTTGATGCTTTTCTTACAAGTTACAAATTTCCTGCACTATCATTTATGTTTATAGGATAGTTGACCCCGAAACAACAATTTAGAGGTATTGTTTATGGCTTTAAAACAGATGCCAATTTATATCTTAGGGTAGAATATATATTTAATGTTAGGAATGTTTTCTCAAGCATTACAATTTGACCATGTTAATATGAGCTAGTTAGGATTTTGTAATGCTGAATGTTATAAAATCTGCATGATGGTTGGTTCGTTAGATTCCGTTTAGCTGGCCACAAGTATATAGTGCTCAATGCATGCAAGAAATTTAAGTTTCAGCACTCTAAATTTCGCCATGTTGCGAAGCCTACTTCCCACAAGAAGCGTATTTGGTAATGTTGTTGTGGTCAATCTGGACGAGTAGAAACCGCATCTTATTGAAAGGCATTGGCAAACACTCCTTCGCCATTATGGCTCTTGGAATTTCAATGTTTGATGACTGAACTCGAGCTTGAGTGACTTTGATGACTTGTGAAGGTGCAGTAGTGACTTGGCACCAAGTTAAGTAGTCTAAACATGTAAGGTGTAAGTTAAGTTAATGTAGATGTTCATATCTTAAACCTTCTCGGGTTGGCCTAGTGGTATTGGCTTGGGACCTGAGAGTGTGCTCCTCCTCAAGGTCTCAGGTTCGATTATCTCTAGTGCCAATTTGAGGGGGTTAGTTTAGCTTCTTCAAAAAATAGATGTTCATATCTTAGCTAGGGGCACTTTAGCTAATTTAACTGCTTCTAAGGATGAGGGAGGCCTTAATTTTCGCAACATCTGGTTCAGTTTCTCGCTATGTTGGGAAAGTAAGTTGAAAACTTGTATCTGATTCAAACTCCATTTTCCTTGAAATTATCAGAGCTAGATTGCCTTCTGAAAAGAGACTTTTCAGAGGCTTCTATTTGTCGAAAATCCAAGCATCACTGGAAGGAGTTTGTGGAATACAATTCCTTTGCTAAAACCTCCCTATAGTCTATAGATGGTGTGTGTAGGGGATGGTTCAAGAATTAATGTTTGAAGGAAGTCGTCATGGATTTGAAATTCAGATAATATCACTGTCACAACTCCTATGTATCCTATGCATCCTTTATTTCTTGATTCGTTGATAACTTTTTCTAAAAAAACTGGAGAAGGTGATTTTTATTAATTAAAGTGACATTAATAATCATTTTCAACCGAGTCCATAAAAAATTTGAACTTTGTCGTTTTACGGTCTCTACGAGAATTTGAATTCTGTACCTTGATTTTACTAGGTCAAGCTTTTGTACCTTGAATTTGAAATTTGAATCCTTGACAGGAGATATTCTTATGATGCCATTGGAGCTTGATTACTCTACGGATTGTAGATTTTTTTTTTATTTTTGATAATATATTGATCGTAGAATGATATCTCACAAGTGACATAGATTTTGTAGCTCAACCATTTGTGTGTTGTGTCATTCCTCATATTTCAACTTTTTTTTTTCTTTTCAGTTGAAGATGTCTTGAAATGTAATTCTAATGCTGCATTCTTTTGTCATTCACTGTGAAAGACTTGGTTTATCATTGTTAACTTAAGTTCCATACTCGTGGGAAGAAAAAAAAGGTTATTTCATTGACAAATTTCATTTTTTGTTTTTGTTTTTGTTTTATTACTCAATCTACCAGTTAATCTATTTTGACTTTTCATACCTCCAAAAAAATCATACTTGTCTAATGGTTTTCATTGAAAAAATTTCTTGTTGACGTACGTAATGTTATAAACTAGGCTGATATGAAATTGATGTTATCCATTTAATAAGAAATCGTTGAAGCTTCATTACATACCTCAAATTCATTAGTCATAGAATATCTTGTTATTTACCACCAGTAATATATTTTTATTTGAACAGAACAGAAACAAAACAAAGAAAGTGTAATTTAAATAGAACGGCATAAGATCAATTGATTTTTACATGTTTAAAATGAAAATAATGCTTCAATTTAAAACTCTTGAATCTTGATGGTCAACTTTGCTCCTTATATGTAATCTTTTGTGGTTACTTTTAGCCATTGTTTCTAATTAAAAAAATGTTTAAGTTGTTCTAAATTTAAAGTCAGCACTCCAATGAATATTTGCATGTTAGTTTGGAATTAAAAATGTGAGGGTCATAATCATAGATAATAGGTTACCTAAAAAAAATGGCTACTAAAAGTTGAAGTCAAAGCTTTGTCATTTTTTGATAAAAATATACACAAAAGTTGTTTAGACAGGTAATGAAATGGCATCAAAATATGCATTTAGCAAAATTGTCCAAAATAGAAGGCACTGGTTGTGTTGAGTTAATGGCCAATGTTCACATAGCTTTCTTCATCTAACTCCCTTGGCATATACTTGTTTCATCAACTTCTACAAAAGCATATATACATCCATGTGTTAGGCTATGGTTTAACAAGAATGATGTCAATATGTCATAGCATCATCAATATGTCACACCCTACTAAAAGTAATTAATTAACTCAATTTTTTTTTTTACTGTATTGGTGCAATTGCCTAAAAGTTTAAATTGAATCTCACAAACTATTTCACGTCTTAATACAAAAGTTATAACATTTTTTTATCATAAGAACATGTTTGACTAAAAAAAATCACAAGAACACGCACTTAACCAAAGAACCATTCTTACACCGTGATACTCGTGTTTGTAATTTTCAACTGTAAGCCATTATGTTATGTCAAAAGAAAAAAAACTGTTAGCCATTATAGAAACAAGTTTTTCAAATTAAGAATTTAAAAATATCGAAATTGTTAGACCGGACGTCATAACTGAGGTTCGAACCCCAATGCCTCCATTTATATGTGTGAGTTTATAGTGGCTTCGCCATTTCGTCTATCTTAAAAATTGGTCTAACTCTAAAAATACTCTACTATTCATGCTATAGAGAATATAAATACATGAAGAACAACGCAGGCATTACCATTAATGGTCTTTTTTTAAGACAAGCATAACTAGAACTAATGAAAATGCTGAAATGAAGAGACTTGATGAACTCATCAATGGAAAAAATATTGACAAATTTATTGATTTATCTCATTTAAAAGTTTCAAATGAACAAATAATGACAATAATATTAGTAGTTTATAAAGTAGGTGTTAAAGGTAACCTCAATAATTTTCAAAGAAAACTGTGGATCAGCTACTCTTTTGGAAGACTAGTGGATCTTTAGACACAAACCTGTAGCAATTAAAGACATCATAAATCTGAGTGACTATTAGTCCTCAAAGTTTGTTATTATTATTAAGGTATGTAACAATAAAACAAATTTGTATGCAACAATCACATCCCTAATGAGAAAGCCAGCCACTCTACCATAAAAGCCAATTCACAAGTCAAACTTTGTTAGACTAACAAAGTTTTAAAAATCATATTATAATATAAGCTAATCAACTCAACCGCGGAATCTTACCAATTTGATTACTAATTATCCTATTCCTTTGCTGCTTTAGTCACCTACTTTGAAAAAGAATCCATGGCATTTTTATCTTTTACTCATTTTCCCTTGCCCCTTTATGACCCTACCACACCAATCAATGATTCAACACCTTGTTGTTTAATTGTTTATCATCCCTTCCCATCTTTATAATAGCTTAAAGAATGTCTCAGAGCACTGGTTAGCATTTCCCTTTATAATATTATACATAGCTATAAATATTGTGATTTATGGTCAAGCTTATAAATAACTGAGCACAAGTCTAGTAAGTGTAGCTCAATTAACATCTATCAGAGACACTATTTGCAAGGACCGAGAATCGAACATCACATTCTCCACACTTAAAATGTGTGAATCTACCCGCTAAAATACTTGACAAAAATAAGAAAATAACTAAGCAAAAAAAATTGTAAATCAAATCAAATATATTTTTATGACATACTTTATCAAAATGTGAGACTCTTAGCACACACTCCTCGTGTCAAAGGCCAAACATTAGGAATATGAGGTGAGTGACTCTAGAGCATTAACTTGATAGCAGGTTGTCTAACGAGTCTTAAATATACTATGATATTATTTTAAAATTTGGGATGAACTTAACTCGACTTTTGCAATATCGATTTGTAAGATGAAAAAAGAATATATTTTCATGTCATATCTAATCTCTTAATGTGAGACTCAACAGTTCACAATTTTAGTATTTAAACATACATAAGTTTTTTAAGTTTAATCCAGGTCACATATAATACACCTCAAAGGATCAATCTCCTTTGTTTTTGCAATACCAAACCGTCCAAAGTTTCAAAATAGTCCAAACCCACAAATTTCCAAGCTTCTTCCTTCATATTCTCATATTCTCCACACCTCAAACTCATCATTACCTCACCATCCAAAAAGTCATCCTCCAACATTATATATTTATTTGTACACAACAAAGTTTGCACTTTGCAGCCTACAATACCACAAACATAAGCCAAAAAAATGAACCAAATGAGTTACAACAGAGTTAGCAGCACCAGCAGCAGTAGTGGTAAAGGATCATCATTTTACCATGGAAAATGCAGAGGATTTAGGCTAAACCTCACAAGACTTTACTTTTCGCGGCTACGCAAAAGAGTCAACTTCTTCCTCAGAATCTTTGATAAGATGAAACTGTCTCATGTACAAGCTTTTCAGTTGTTGAAGAAAGTTTTCTGCAGAAAAAGTGGATTCAAAAGAAACAATAGCAATAGTAGTAGAAATGGTTTAATGAAGGATGAAAGAATCAAGGGTCAAGGTGATTGTAGATTTTCATCTTATGGAAGGAATAATTCTTTCTATGCAGAAGCTATTGCTGATTGTTTGGAATTCATCAAAAGAACATCTATTTCTTCTATGGATCAAATTCAAGACCCAATTGTAGTACATATTCATGATAGAAAAAACTCATGATTCCTTTTTTGTTTGTTTGGTAGAGACAAAAATAGTATACTATTATTAGATTATCTTGGTTTTTTTGTGTGTTCTCTTAGAATTATTATGAGTATCTGTTTTTTTTTTGTCTTTTATTTGTTAGGAATGATTGTCCTTTTTCTTTGTATATATTTTTCTTGTGAAGTTTTGAAATAATGATGGGTTATTCTCTAGACAAATTTGAGTTGTAATATATTGTTCCTTCCATTTAGAGATTTTAATTAAACATTACAATGAAAGAGTAGCTATGGCTTGAGAGGTTTATGGTTGTTAGTTGGCACATGTATGAAGATTTTAGAGCTGGTTTTAAGTTTTAATATCCAACACAATCTATACCAAACAAATTTAACACAAGAATCATATACTTTTCGCTGATCTAAGCCCAAAGAAGGCTAAAGTGGAGATTGTTGTTGAAATCAGAAAGTGAGGCAATTTTATTTATTTATTATTTTTATTTCGTAAACCGTCTAATTTTCTGGTCAAACTAAGACCTTATAATCTTTACGGATGAGATGTAAGTAAAATCTTAAAAATTATTATTATTATTATTATTATTATTATTTGGTCAAGTAGCCTAGCGGATAGAGAAATTCATCTGAAAGGTGAATAAGTGGGGTGTCCGGGGTTCGAACCCCGATCCCTACATAAATTATGCATTATCCCTTACCAAGTGAGTTAAGCTCACGGGGACTAAAAATTATTATTTTAAGAAGAGATTGAACTAGAGTATTCTCGTTTGTTTGAACTTAAATGAAGTCTATTAACCAAATCAAGTCACTTGTTTAATCTTCTACCATAGTTTATTATGTTTTTTTTATATATATTCACAAATATTTGCAAAGCTTAGGGTAGGCTTGTTTCAAGTTATATTTGTTGATTCTTGAAAATAAAATGATAGAAATGTATATATCTATGTTTGTTACAAGTTTACTAAATTTTATTCTCGGGTATAAAATGTTCCTCGGAATAGAAAAATATTCCAAAACAAAAGAATGAGAATAAAGTTCCCATGGAGATGAGAATAAATTTATATGTATAATCCCTATTTTTATGGTTCATAGGAATATTATAAAGCTAACCAAACATATTTTTTCTAAATACCTAGGAATAAAATTCTCATCTTTATATTCCAAGGAATGTTATTCTTAGAAATAAATTTGGTAAACTTGAAACAAACACACCCAAGTGTAGGATTTCTTCTCATGGGTTATTCATCACTATTAATATATAAATAAAGCAAGTGTAGGATTTCTTCTCATGAGTTTTATTTTTCATCCGGAAAGGTGATTGAAGTAAGGCAATCTCAAAGATTATTTATATATTTTCTTCAATTTTAAATAGGGTGTTTTACCATGTAATAAAGGTCTTTCCGGGTTACCCTTGCAATTTTTTATTTTTTTTTAGATTTCATCCTTGTAATTTGAAGATTCTTTGATTTTGGACTTTCATGACATCAAATTACAAAATTTATGATATTTTCACCCCTTGTAATTTGAACAAATTTCGGTTTACCTCCTACCATATCTTCGATTTTGTACGGTCAAAATTCATGAAGGTTCAAAACCAAAGATTATTCAAATTACAAACCCACTTGGGTTGACCTAGTGGTATTGGCTTGGGACTTACGAGTGTGCTCCTCCTCGAAGTCTCAGGTTCAATTCTCACCGGTGTCAATTTGGGTGGGCTAATTTAGCTTCTTAAAAAAAAAATAAATCAAATTACAAGGTTGAAATCTTAATTACAAAGGTGGTAAACCGAAAATGACATAGGATATTAACTCTTTTAAATATAAGCAAGAATTTGGGTACCTCATTTAATTTTTTGGTGTAGTAAAACATAATTTTCTCGATATACTTTATGAAAACTTGGTCATTGAAATAAAAGGTTATTAGAAAATGAAATATATTTTCGTACTAAAAAAGAAAAAGAAATAGAAATTAGTTAAAAGAATCTTTTAAGAATAATAGTATTAAATAAAGTATTACTAATATTTAAATCATTAAATTGAGTTCGTTGTTGTTTGTATTTGAGAGTGGTGGTAATAAAAGTGATTTTTCTCAAATGATTAACAAACTTCAATTAAAAATGAATTATTTGAAGAGTGCGAATTCAAATTCTAAGATTAACAATCATTACAAACTTTATCAGTACTTTTTTTTTTTTTTTTACATTCAGAGCAACTTTATGTGTACTCTATTTAGGTGCCTAACATGTTTCCTCTAAACCTCCTTCCAAAAAAAAAATGTTTCCTCTAAGCCAATTTTGTTAGGTTTCATGCTCATATTTTAATGAACATAAGTTCCATTCTACAGCATACTAAACGAGAAAATTTATTTCCACATTACTATTGATGCTGATTAGGAATCCACTAATGCTTAGCTTTTGAGTTAATAATCTAGGGTTTTGTTTGGTGGGCCTCAGTGAGGGTAACCTTGACAAGGCCAGGTTGTGGCTAAATTGGCTTACAGGTTGTCTCAACTTACCGACCCTGTCTAAAATAATCTACGCTTTTATATGTTACTAGTACCGACAATTCTCAACAAAATCGTTTGATTTATATATGCTATGACGCCGCACACTTCTTGATTAATTGTTGTTTTGTTTGAAACAGAGACATCTTGATTAATTATTATTGACATATTATAATGATAAGGGAAATAGGACAGAGACATCTTGATTAATTATTATTGACATATTATAATGATAAGGGAAATAGTTAAGAAATTATAAAAAGAATATTTTGGTTTTTGAAATTGTGTATGTTACTTTTTTAAATTTGAAAAAATGTTGTTTTTAATGTTAATTTTGTCTTATCTTATCATTTTTAGTTGTTTAAATAGCATCCTGGGGCACGGGTTAACATGACCCTAATGATAATAATAGTATGTAACATGTGTTCTTATAATATAAAAGTTTGACTTGAAATAATCATGATCATGATCAAATTATAGAAATGCTAACAAACGTTCTCGGTAGAATATTTAAAGGCTTTAAAAAGTAAGTTTTAATAGAAATTAGTGTATTCAATGCATTGAAAATTGAAGTGATTGATTTTTTAATGAATAATTTTTTAATTTAGAATGATTAAAGAATATCTTTGAAACACTTTTTTTTTTTAGAGGAATAAATCTATTGCATTTCATTAAACAGAATGTGTTCAATACAATTTGGTATGGTAACCAATATTTGGGAGCTAGCGGAAGATAAGGTCGCTTTAGCTAAACCATGAGCAACCTCATTTGCTTGCCTCCGCACAAACTCAACACAAGAGTTTTCATAAAATTGAGTAAAGAGAGTTTTACAATTAGAAATGATATTTCATACTCTGTAACATCAGTATGATTGGAATTTTATGCTATCAACTACTCTCTTCACATCCATCTCAGAGTCAATAGTTCCCAGTTGCAACAAATGTACCCAATCCATGGCTGATAAAAGGCCTAAAGCTTCTCCAACATGTACTTCACACATAGGGCTGAAGCAGTCCGTTCTAGCCAACACAAAATGACCATTCTCATCTCTAATGCACATCCCTATGCCAACCAGATTCGCCGTCTCAAAAAAAGCTGCGTCAATGTTGCATTTAAATCTCCATGGCCTTGGTTTTATCCACTTCACGTTGCTAGCTGGGTGTTCTCGACCGACAGTACTTCCTTGAATGGACCTTGCTGCCTTCCAATATTCTAATAGTGATTTGGCACGATAAAAAACATAGCCTTGCGCATCAGTTACTTCTTTCCAAATCTTATTATTTCTCTGCTTCCAAATGCTCCATATAATACAACCAAACAGAGAAGCATCTTCCTGCTGCAGCACCTGAAGTGTTTTGAAAATAACTTCCTTGATGTCCTGATATCCATCTAGAATATGGTTGACAGAATAGTAGGCATTCCACATACTCCATATATTTATGCTGCCAGCACATTTGAATAGCAGATGCATGCTGTCCTCTTCCTCTAAACTACAAAATGCACAAGCAGTAGTGCAATTAACTCCCTTGTCTCGCAACCTTTTACGTGTCAGAAGATAATTCCTACAAATACGCCATATGAGATTTTTAACTCTCGGTGGCACCTTGAGTTTCCATACCAAATCCCATGCGCCTTCACCTTTGAAGTGAGATGTGTCCAATAATTCAT
>Ga0315914_1005425_pt1 | contig 18550 bp, 4 predicted proteins | sample MpolenodulesMG_FD_203920 | JGI IMG/M metagenome (GOLD analysis project Ga0315914, IMG submission 203920) | Medicago polymorpha root nodule microbial communities from Los Angeles, California, United States - elongated nodules | ecosystem: Host-associated > Plants > Roots > Nodule | place: USA...
GAACTCACTCAGACTCTGAACTACTTCAGACTCTGAACCTGAGGACAGTTATCTAGAACGTAAAAGAAGAAGTTTCCAAAAACACAATTCAACCCCCCCTTCTTGTGGTTTTTCTCACCTTCATAATGTATGTTTCTTGTCTAGGGAAGGGGGATTAGGGTAAAACTACATCTGCTTCAGAAGAAGATGGATGTGATGGGGGTAAAGCTAAACCTCTATTGGTGCAAGGTGATGGGGGAAAGGTGGAGGGAAGGAGAAATAGATGGTGGTGGAGATGGGGACTGGGGTAAGATATGTTTCTTGTTTAAGGTGAAAGAGACCTTGATAGTTAACATGACACCCAGACAAACCACACTTCTTTGCAGTGCATTGTCATTCTCATTGAGCGTGTAAAACCACCTTTTACCAACTGACCACCGTCCAAAAAACGTGTTTTATGTTGTGCAGACCACTGACCAAAGAGCGTGAGTTAAGTCACGCTGGCTTATAACATTCATGAGTTACCTCACGCTGAAAGTACCTATCGTGACTTAAAAGGATAGACCAAAAGTGAAGATGGAAAACTTTTGGGACTAAAAGTTGAAGAAAGTTTTTAGAGGGATTAAAACGAAAAATTAGTATATTTATAGGGACTATAAACATATTTAACCCTACATTTTATGATTCTTTGATTTTGTTTCATCGTTATTTTTAATTTGCTTCAAATTTGTGCCCCATGTGTTAGCTAAACCGTCTAAGAAGAGTAATCCATTTTTCTGATATCAAATTTTTAGTACGAGACTTATCGTAACTATCGCCAAATTTAAAATTCTCTCATCTTTGCGAATGACTTGTCAATATGTGTTTGAATTGTCATTTCGGAGACCACATGTGGTCTATATGAGTAAACATTGCAACATACACACATACATGCGTACATATATATAAATAGATGAAATAAAAGACCGTGGACCGCACATTATTCTTGACTATTGATCATATGTGAAAGAAATTAGTCCGGTTGTAATTAAGATTTTGGTTTGTTAACATCGTCTTTGTATTTGAAATTTCTATCTTTTGTATGGATGTAGCATATTTGACTCTAGAAACATGGACGGAAATAATTTTTCACTTTTACTTTATCCCTTAATATATATTTTTTTAAGAGACTTTATCCCTTAATATAAGTATCTTTATAAAACTACATCAACAACATTAAAGATAGAGTAAAATTATACTCTTCTTTCTATTTTCTTATCAAGTGATATGAGGTGTCTAAGATTCAAACTTCAATTTTTACTTATAATATGCAATATCTCTGTCGACTGAGTATTTTATTTTAGTCAAAAAAAATGGATGTGAAGACCAGAGGGCCTCACCGACCGTCCCCACTCCCACCCATTTATTTCACACGTTTCATTCATTCTTATAATATAGTTTTGGGTCAGATTTTGGATTTTCATCGTATATAAGATACTCTCAACTCAAAGTTCAAGTCCCTACCAAGTACCAATGGCATCAACATCATCTTCAACCACATTCTGCAGCCTCAAATTTCATTCCAAAACACCCAACAATAACAACAATGCTTCCTTTCTTCCTCGTATTCTTCACATGAAACAGGTGGAGAAGGAGAACAACCGCGACAACAACAACACCAACCAAATCAATCGAAGGTTTCTTACTTCCTAATTCTTATTTATTATTCTTTCATTCCTCTTGTTCTCAAATCTCTCACACTTATTTTTTATTTTTTTTTATTAAAGACAACTCATATTGAGGAGCAGTGAAATAGCAACCATTGGTGCCATCTTCAATTTCAGGTACCATGTTACTTTTTTAATGTGAATATGATATTTTGTTTTTCATCCAATATTTGACATTATAGTAGAAAATATGGTCGAAACTAGACTCAGGTGGTATGAACATGTAGAGAGTATTAAAGAGTCCACATCGGACAAAAGATGACCCGGACATATGTTTATCGGCGATGACAATCTTCACCTCACAAACCGGTTTGGTGGGGTTGTGTTAGGTCCAACCACGATTTTTAAGAGAGAGTACCTTTAGATCTTGTAGTGAACGAATCTAGATTAGATGGAAGGTAGTCACATCACCTAGAGCCTTTGGCGTCGTTTGATTCATGTAGCCAACCCAACTTAATAGAATAATCCTTGGTCGGTTGGTTGTTGTCAGGAGAGGGGTCTGCATTTAGTCTATGAGAGTAAAAAAAAAAAGCTATATTATTTTGTGCTTTGAGTTTACCTTAATTTTATGTGATATAATGTGGTTATTGGATAAGGGTTTAATTAAGTTGTTTTACTTTGTGTTTCAATGCAGTGGGAAGAAGCCTGAATATCTTGGAGTTCAGAAAAACTCATCGGCATTGGCTCTGTGTCCAGCAACTAAGAATTGTGTATCAACCTCTGAGAATGTCAATGATCTTACTCATTATGCCCCTCCTTGGTAAAGTTTCCTTCTTTTTCTCATGTTAATTTCAACCTTAGTTTTCTGAGACTATATGAATTATCTACAATTTCTGTTTTTCATTTCAGGCTTAGCATGATGTTTATTTTTGCTTCAGTAAAAACTTGTTAAAATGACATTTTGAGGAGGGTCTGCTAAATCAGATTAAGGAAATAAGATTAAATTAATCTGGGGTTTAGTCCAAAAAGAACCTACAGCATATATGTGTGAATCACGTTGCAATAATTCACTTAAAATAATTTAACACGTTTTGAACCAACCAATGTTGACTTTTAAATTCTGGAATTTGGTAGTAGTGCAATGTTTTGTTTGTTTATTTATATATTTATTTATTATTTCAACTTTTCATTAACTCTGTACTTCAAGTAAGTATATATAGTCCCACCAAAATTTGAATAATATTGAACAATAGTTGTGTTATTTCATTTAAATTCTTTAATTATTATATAGGAACTATAACCCTGAAGGCAGGAAAAGTCCAGTGAGCAGAGAAGAGGCAATGGAGGAACTAATAGAAGTGGTAATAAATCTATTTTTGTTAACAGCGGTTATAAATCTAATTGAAACCACGAATACCGAGTGAAACCTCATTTTGGTCCTTATAATTGTCGGATGTTGTCATGTTTGTCCCTAAGAAATTAACAAAACTAGTCCTTAAATGGTAAATTGTCCGTCATTTTAGTTAAATGTCTGTCCCTAATGCGAATGCTATGATACATGTTATTTGCACTTCTCAAATCGTTGAAGTGAAGCTGAAAACCATTGTTGATAATTTGACAGATAGAATTAACAAGACCAGACAAATTTACACCAAAAATAGTTGAAAGGAAAGAAGACTATGTTCGAGTTGAGTATCGAAGCTCAATCTTGGGGGTAAGAATTACATCTAAGGAAATCATGAAATAAAATCATCATATTCATTGAATATATTTATATGATTCGAAGAACATGCTCTAATCGCCTCCTCCCCACATTGCCATGTAAACAGTTTGTAGACGATGTTGAGTTTTGGTTCCCACCAGGTAAGGGCTCAATCGTGGAGTATCGATCTGCATCAAGGTTGGGAAACTTTGATTTTGATGTGAATAGAAAAAGAATAAAGGTAAAACTCCATCACTCATGTACTTTCTCTACTGCTTTCTCCATTGTTATGTTAGATAGGGTGATTCTGTTAGAAACTAGTACCACCAAAGTACAATTTATTTGTAGAAACAAACTTTTATTGATGGTAGAATATGTTTACAACTGAAACATAATTACACACAATAGAGAATGCAATATTTACATGTAAGCTAAGCATAGATAGAGATAGTCTATTGTTAGAAGGCAATTCCTATTCAAGAAAGTGACATGATAACTGCCATAATAAGAGGTCTAAGTTCTAACAGATTCATTGTTAATCACTTTTTAATTTTTTCCTCAAAAAAAAAAAATCACTTTTTAATTTTCTTTCATATCTATAAAACACTTTTGAATTCATTGTTTTATGTGATTTACTAAAACTGAGTCCCAATAAACTTTTTTTCAATGCTAATCACTTACTTCAATAAAACATAAATTTGTTTAAAAACAATAATTTAGTTTGTTTGCACAGTCAGTGTAAACCTTTTTTACATGTACATTTAATCAAATCTCACTTTATAGATATTTAAGCAGATATTTTATAGATCAACATAACAAAGGGTTATATTGTGTTTTGATCAAATATATGTGTAAAAACAGTTTTACATTGTCGTTGCATATTAATTAGACTTTAATATTTTACACATGCATCCAATTATGTGTTGTCACGCCAATTAATGAATATGACAATTCATATGTTTTCATATTTATTAGTTGACGTGACAACACATCATTAAATACATGTGTAAAATAATTGTATACTGATAGAGTATACTAATTAAATTCTATTAATTAATCTCTAAATAATAAGTTGACATGTTCTATATGGTATGCAGAAAGAGTCCTTGATTACAAAATTATCTTACAAAAATACATCTTGCTTATTGACAGGCATTGCGACAAGAGTTGGAGAAGAAAGGATGGGCATCTCAAGATACTACTATATGAATATACTTATGCAAGATTCATATAAGCAACTAGTATAACCAATTAAAACATTGTTGTTAGGGCATTTGCAGTACTTTTTTATTAGACTACAAAAGAAGGAATGATATGAAGATATTTTCTTAAATCATCTCTAACTTTTATTTGTGGCCCCAATTAATTAACTATACCAAATAAGATGGTATTTTCTTTAACAATGGAGGAAATGGAGTTTGAAACTAAGATTTCGTGTAGTCTCCTCAAATCCCAAATTATGGATTTTTTTTTTAAAGTAGCAGAAAGCGATATATTAAAAGATCCCCTAAAAAGCACAAGACGTATGATACAAAAATAAACCGAAACATAACAAAAGAGCTACCACTACATTGTGGTAAAGCCAATACAAAATAATGATTGGACCACCATGAGTAAAAATCACAACAAATACCAGAGTTAAAGTTCTTTAACCACCACCATAAATGAAGCTTAATGCGCTCAAGCAGCTGATTCAAAGTCATATGCTTATTGCTAAAAATCCTATCGTTGCGTTCCTTTCATATGACCTAGACGCTTTCCCACCAAAATACCTAAAGACAGACACGCGGATATCCTTTGTGAATATATGTGCGCCTCTGAACTGTAATGCAAGAAAACCAATATCACATGGAAGAACAGTAGAAATCTCAAGGCAGCTAAGAACAAGAAGCCAAACTTGAATAAAAAAGTCACATTCCAAGACGAGAGGGTTGATCGTTTCCTCTTTCCCATAGCCTCCCGAACACAGCAACAAACATGATATAATTGAAACGAATATCGAGGCCTAACTCATCCATACAAAACCGGCTTGTACGGTGAGGAGTGCCTCCTCTTTATAAACTCTTCTCAAGATTCCTATCTATCCGATGTAGGACTAAATCCCACCCGAGAGTTGGCCGCTAACAATAATCACCCCTTGTCGAATCAAATTGTCCTGAGTTTGGATTCACTTGTTAGTAACTCTCCAAGCAAATAACATCACTTAAAGAGCCACCACTTTGTTCCAAATAACGTCGGAATACATATCATTACCAAGCTGATAGTTAAGAGTGAGAATCTGATAAGCTCCTCTGACTGAATAACCCTCTACATGATCACGCTTCCAAACCCATTTGTCTAAAACGATATCCTGCAAAACAACAACATAACACACTCCGTCCATTGCTCCTCCTCTAAGGCAAACAATCTTTTTCTCCACTCTTGCACGTCCGACCCCCACCCTTACCTCTACATATCAGCTTCATTAACATAAGGATCACTATTTAACTCAAATAAATGAGAAAATCGAGACCGCAACATAGCCACATCTATCCAAGGGCCACTCCAAAAATATGTATTTTCACCGTTATCGACACTACGACTTAGCCCTTGACGACGTATTTCTTTGATATGATGGTTTTAAGTTGGAGAGTCTAAAATGGTGGACCTAGATTTGCTTAAAGATATCTTTGATCATTAGTAAGGTCAACGTTTTTAGCTTACGAAGCTTTTGCTAAAGATGGTTTGTTGTATGGAACTTTACAACAAAATATAAGGTTTTTCTGCTTACAGAAAATCGATTATACTTTTTCTTCAATCAAACCTGATGCTTCGGATCAAAATATATTTTAGATCAATTCAAATGATATTTTAAAGATTCTTATATGCATCAGGACACATGATTTGTTAAAGGACAAAGTAATTGGCAATAAATATTAGTTCAGAATAGTTTCGCTTCCACTTCTAGTCTAACATACAATGCTAGACTGTGGCTTTGAATTGTGCGGTGAAACATAGTCCTTCAAGGGACGATTTTCTACCATGTTGGAAACCAGGCAGCGAGGTGAGACTAAGCTAATCAAGTTTTAGAAAATAAAATCAACAACGAGATATATTCTCCGAGAACGACGTCAAAAACTAAACATGGGTCTATTGGTATATAGTTGTAATAAAATACCATCCACAAAGATTGTATCCAATATTGATTAAATCTTCTATGGGTTAATTAGCAAATAAGGCAATTGTATAATGAGTAAAGAAATATCTTATCTTAATCTTAATATTATAAAAGAAAGACAAGTCTGCTAGCAAACCCTAGCCAAACCCTAAGAAAGCTCCACCATTTTAAACTACATTTCAATCTGGCGGCAAAACCCTAGAACTCATGTGGGGAAAATTAATATTTAGGATCATGTAAATCCATAGTTCATATTTTTTTTACATTATAAAAACACAAGTTTGAATTGGAAACTCAATTTATAATTAGAAGGGAGAATATGGGTTTAAGAAGATTCAATCATGGGATTCCCCTAAACCCCAAAACTCCAAAAGACTACTCACTCATGATCATATAAGAAACAAACAAGAAACGTTTATAAAGACAAGATAAAGAACTTGGATTTGGTTGAACTAACAAATAGCAATCACAAATTAAGCATAAAACATGATTTTTTTTGTTTTGTTGGAGTTTTACAAGTGAAAATGGTTAGAACTTCAGGTTTGTCTCATGCCTATTTATAACCAAGGAGGTCTTTACATCATTCTTGTACACCAACTAAGCAAGGTATGACTTGTATGGCTTGAAAGCATCACTATTGGATCAAAACCTTCACTTGGCTCCATGCACATTCCTACAAACGGAAAACAATCAAATAGTAGTAAAAGGGTCTTAAAAATATAACAAAATGGGCAAGATAACAAGTAAAGTAAAGCCTAAAAAGAAATAGGAGTTATCATCTACAACTAAGGTCTTAACCAAACTTTATTCTTTTAATTTTTATTGAACTTCACTTTTTTAGTTAAAATCTTAAAATGATTTCCTTTGTATTTACACAAACAAGTTTTATATTTGGAAAGATATTGAAAGTAGCAACACCACAATCCATATGACTATGAATTGAAAATAACTTACTATTTTCAAGGTATGAGACATCCTACACCAACACCAACCAATAGGCGGCCGATGATAAGCATTTCAATGTTTACAACAAAACCATTCAAAAATGCACCAACAAGGACATACACGACACCTAATAACATTTTGTGCTTGGGTCCCGACATTGTTGTAGTTGAGGAAGCCAACATAGACACCCGATAAGCAATAGGCGGCCGATGATTAGCATTTCAATGTATATAGCGAAACCATTCAAAAATGCACCAACAAGGAGATACACGACACCTAATAACATTTTGTGCTTAGGTCCCGACATTCTTGTAGTTGTGAAAGCCAATAAAGAAGCTATTCCTGATAAAGTAAACATGGAATATGTGAACAAATCAAGATGCTTGATGTCAAATTTACAATATAGGCTCTCTCTCCAAGATTCATCTTTCATTTGCTTAACACAATGGAAAAATTTAACAAGGTATGATTCCATTGAATCCACTCCACCAAATAAGTATTTGACCAGGTATGATTCCATTGAAGTCACTCCACCTATAATACCAAAATCATAAAAACAAAAAAAATTAGTTCTCCCATGGTCGTCGCGCCAAACAGTTGACCTACACGAACTATAACCGATTTTAATTAACGAGTTTCTAAACATAAAATGTAGTTTTTTGAAATACAGACTAAGTTAAAATACTCATCTTCTGTAAATCAAATAATAAATTTTTTTCTGCTTATTTAACTTTCTCAATCAAACATAATCGTTGTAAATCACTGTGATTACAAATAAACAAGGGGTTACGTAACCAAACGAAGGAAATCTTAAAGTTAAGACTCTTGGCGTGGTTCTACTAAAGACAAAACCTAGCTGGTCATAATACTTGATTCTTGTGAATAGTTTTATCAACAAGGCTAACATCAACAATTAGCCAAGCAATTGCAGTGGTTAATGAGCTCTACATAAACAACTCCCGGTTTTGATATAAAAAAGTTGAGCCATTTCATGCATGATTCATGTAGATTATTGGGTCAAGTTCAAAATATGAGGTGCAAAATAATAATCTCGTGTGCAAAATATAATAAAATAAGATGGTAGGGACCCTGAGAAATTAGGGTGTGCACCCTCACCCTAGTTGAAGATATTGATTCATTAAAATGCTAATCAAGGAGAAGGTATATTGATTCATTAACAAGAAGAATAGAAATAAAATAACAACATAAGTGGATGTACATTCTTACCTGTGATGATGAATATCTAAGATTGCTCCTAAATACTTCTTTGAGTTTCCTATTTTTCTCCTAAACTAAATGTATAGTATAAGTAAAGTGGGGGAATGAAAAATTAGAGAGTGAAAACCGAGTGGTTGCTTTAAAGAAGTACTCACCACCTCTCTTCCTAATTATGTGGAGCTAAGGATGATTGAAAAGAGGTTACAGATTCATTTTCCAAAACACTTTTTTTTTTTCTTCAATTAGTTTCACAATTTTTGTGGAGTAGCCTACTCATTTTGCCTATTTAATTTTTAGAGCACATGAAAAATTCGTAATAAAGAGGCTTAGACGCATAAGTGTTACTCCATTTATTATTTATGGAGTAAAATAAAAGAAATAACTTACAACAATTCATTGTATTTGTCACAAAAAAAAAATCACTGTATTTGATAACATTTTGTATATACACTTGATGTGTTACTTCAATGGTAAGAATTTAGTTTTTTAAGGGAAACACTTGATGTTAGGAAAGGCATTTCAAAGAAACCCCGTGAAATGAACCGAGTTTGAATTGTAATTACTATTTTATCTATTATTAAATTTTTATATGACTGCATTATCCTTGTATAGTAAAAGCTTTCCACCACTGTCATCAAAATTCCTTGGAAAGCTGTTCGCAATGTATAACATATCTCATTTTATAATCTCCCGTTGATAATTGAGAAACCAAATATATGCAAAATTACATTATATATCTTTTATCTTATTTAGTTGCAACACATTTGTCCTTTAACTTCTTCTTCTTCTTCTTCTTTTTTTATGTTTAGGTCCTTTATACATCAAAATGTACACCGCTTAATCCTCTTTTTAATTTCTTTATTAAAAAAAATGCTGAAATAATAATTTTATTAATAACTTTTTTTCTCTAAAAATCAAGAAATTCATAAACAATATGAACATCTTCCTTAAATATAAAAAATGTCCACCTAAATACACCTCCACGTTGCTTGATTATCTTCACTTCCACTTCTTCATAACTCAAACTTTAAAGAGGGATAGCACCACATTCATTCTATATTCCACACCCATACTTTTCTTTATTACTCACAGTAAGTTAAAAGTTTATCTTAGTATCAAATGACAATTAGGTATGTCAAAAGGAAGACTTCCAGTGCATATATCTCTCTGCTTTTGGATCATATAGGGGAGTAACAGCATCCTGCAATAAATCATGTTTTAGTGATGTTAGTAATGATATCAATGACGGATTACGCTGGCTAGCCAAAAATCCACCATATAACATGGTTTTGCAGCCTATGACAGAAACATGACGTATATTATAGACATTGCGGCCTATGTCGGCTTGCAAAGAATCTTCCATGCCATAACACCATGGCGGTAATTTGACAACACAAGTGTTTGTCAAACAAAATTTGAAGGGTCAAATACTTCAACCATAGCATTAATTTAATAAACTTCACCTGATGCCTTTGAAAGCAACTGGACCACTGCAAGGCGCTCATTTGCTTGTTATGTTGATTTTCATGTCTGCTTTCAGAATCAAAAGATGATATCATGTTAATTCTATCGGAAGCTTCCATTTTTTGTCACAGTAAAGTAAATATAAGAGAGCAATAGATGGTACTGAACAATATATTATGAATCCAACATCACAGTTTGTAACCATGACCATCCAACATAACAAGGTGATTGCTAAAAGACTAGAAACTTTAAACCTGATGGATTTAGTATCATCAAAACAATCCAGCACATCACTCTAATTGTTGAAAACATAGTAGGATCTTTATATTATTGTATAAGATTATTATACAGGCATACCAGATCTTGTTAATAGGAATAATATCCTTGAGTCTATATAAAAACATTTTATATTCAATAATTCATGAATCTTAAAATAGACTCTGATGTGCTGTTGAAACACAGTTTCACAACATTATGCCTTTGTTTTCTCTCATTCAACACTAATAAAAACATTTTATATTCAATAATTCATTAATCTTAAAATGCACACGTTAACTAATTCATATATACAACATATTGCAATTTTTCAAAAACCAACTAAAAACAGTACCAAGAAATGAGAAACAAAAAATCACTGAAATGTTGTATTAGGATTAGGAAGGATTTAACAGTTGAAAGGTACCAAGAAACGAGTAAGATGGAGCATTGACAATACTATTACTATATTAGTGTTAAATACCAAGGCCTGTATTGAGTTGATAACAGGCCCTACTATCTAGTAATCAACAAAGAGAAACTTCCAGACACAATAAATACCAGGAAATTGAAGATAGTTGGATGGAATATGGTTTCTCACGTGCATAGCGGGCTTGAAAAAGTTTGCAACATAAATGGTAATTTTTTCTGTAAAAGTGTTGAGATTCTTGGACTCACCAAATGCCTAGTGGACAAAACCTTCTGCAAAGCTTTTACATCAGCTTGAAAACCAGAAGAAGCTATTTACACATTTCTCAGCTCTGCCACAAATTAGCTTGCTGCATGGTCATGGTAAATGGGAATTGAGATCAACGAGAGCAATGAAGAATTAGGCCGTGAAAAGTGAAAAGGAGCACGATAAGGTGTTTGATAGTATCGTTAAGGTTAAGAATCCACCTCAATTGCAACATTACCATACATATGTAATCATGATAATTGAGAAAGATTGCAATATGAATCTTTCATAATCCATAAAATCACCACTATTATAAGAAATAAAGAGATAAAGGATGCTGCATAATCATGCAAATACCAACTCATACAATGGAATACAACACAAGTGAAATAGTAGAAGTGATCACTAAGAAACAGGTAGTGGCAGGATGAAAATTGGACACATGACAGATAAGTAGTAGCAGATATTAAGAGCACAAATGGCTTCATGACAAGAAAGCACACCAAAGAAAATGTTAAAAAGCAAATCAAAACATATATGTCTCTACGTCAAACAATCTTGACTTTCACAACAAAATATGTGCAAATAGTTTCTACATAGTCCAAATGACATAGTAGTTAAACAAAACCAAGCCTACGACATCATTAAACTGAACCAAAAGCTTTCAAGAGTTCACATGGTAGGTTATGTTCACATAGTTTACTATTTCTTGTGATTCATAAACAAAAATTATTTTAGAAACTGTGATCCAAACAAGTCCCCTATGGTTTCCCTAACACCACTTTGCTGGTCCGTTTAATACTTGGAATCATAAAAAGTTTTTACAATATTCATGAACTGATGATAAAGGTGATCTTATCTTTCCCAAACTGCAAATTCAGACATGTTAAGAATGTTAGGAAAATCCCATTTCAACTTATCTGAGGCAATAAGATCTTGTGACATAGCTTACTCAAATGGCTTATGATATTTATAGAAGCTATAAGTTCGAGCTTATTTTGATATGCTCTTCAGGGTAGCTTATATAAACAGTTCAAACAAAGCTTGTGCATAGTCTATCAGAACAACTTATGAGGCTTTTGCTAAAGATATGTATGGAACTTTACAGCAAAATATAAGGTTATTCTTAATCAAAAAATAAAATAAAATAAGGTTTTTCTGCTTCCAAAAGTTCGATTATAATTTTTCTTCAATCGAACTTGATGCTTCGGATCAAAACATATTTTATATCAATTCAAATGATATTTTATAGATTCTTATATGCATTGGGACACAGTATCAGTTAAAGGAAAAAGTAATTGGCAGTAAATATTACTTCAATTTGAAGACTTGAGCTAGTTCAAAATATCTGAAGCAAAAGAGCAATGACCTGCCAAGAGACGTTTGGCCTAGTGGTTAGTGACCCTTACAAGGTACTTCTGCCATGTTCATTACCACCTCTCTCCAAGCAAGAAAGACAGAACAATGATCTATCTGTTTCAAATGATATCACCTATATGGTTGTATTGTACATATCACATGAAATTTAGACTATACTGTAGCCTGGAAGTTTAAAGACATTTCTTTTATCTATCATTTCCCTTAACCTCTCAACATCTCTGAATCTCCCAACACCAGCAAAAATATTGGACATTAGAACATAATCACCACCATGTCCCTTCTCCATCTCCAAGATTTTCTTGGTCACCCTCTTACCAATTTCAACATTGTCATGAACGCTACAAGCACCAAGAAGCGTCCTCCAAATAACATCATTCGCGACCTCACGGGGAACCTGCAAAGCAACCTTCTCAGCTTCTTCTAACCTCCCTGCTCTCCCAAGCATATCTATCACACAACCATAGTGCTTGATATCCGGCACAAGTCCATAATCATTCACCATTTTACCGAAAAACTCGAGCCCCTCCTCGACCAATCCACTGTGACTACAAGCACTCAAAATACTGAGGAATGCCACATGATTCGGCCGCACACCAGCCTTTTCCATTTTTTCAAAAGTATCCACAACCTCCCTCACCATCCCAAATATAGCATAACCAGACATAACCGAATTCCACGACACCGAATTCTTCCTCCAGTCAGGCATCTCCGAAAACAATCTACTCGCACTCTCTATACATCCACACTTAGCATACAAATCAATCAACGCATTCACAATCCGTATATCAACCGCATTAAACCCTCTCTTCTCCACATATCCATGAACCGACTCACACATCTTAACATTCCCTAGATTAGCAATAGCAGGAAAAACAGTCAAAAGAGTAACCTCATTAGGCTCTATCCCATCAACCTCAATCATTTTCCTAAACAAAGCCAAAGCTTTCAAAGGCTTATTAATCCTCGTATACCCATCAATCACAAGAGTCCACGAAACCACACTCCGAACCAACATTCGATCAAAAACCGACCTCGCGAATTCAAGCTGACCCCATTTAATCAAACCACTAATAAAAACATTCCAAGTAACCGTATTCCTCTCTGGCATTTCACCGAACACCTGAGCTGCATCAACCAAAAAACCCCAATTTGAGTACATATGAAGCAACCCAGTTTGCACAAAGACATGATTTTCAAAACCCATTTTAAAAACAATACAATGAAGGTGAAAACCAAAATGGGTTGTGTTTAAATTTGCACAAGCATGAGCTAAAAAGGTCAATGTGAATGAATCAAGTGAAAGAGAGTGTGTGAGGTTGTTGAGAGTGTGTGTGAAGAATTTAAGGGATTCATGAGGGAAAAGGGAGAGAGAATATGAACGTATAAGGTTGTTGAAGAGGAGTAATGAAGTAAGGTTATTGTGAAAAGGGTAATGGTGAAAGAGTGATGAAGTGATGATTTGAGAGTGAAGTTCTTGGAGAAAATGGTGGTGAGGTGAAGGGTTGTTGAGAAGAATGGAGAGGAAATGTTGTGGGTGCTTTGGTTTTGGATTTTGATGAATGGTTCTGTGAAATATTGATTTTGCAATAGAAGATGAAACATGGCGATTCAACTTCATATGTGACATTGTTTGTTCATAACAACGCTAAACAGGTTATGTCATGACTCATGTTGGAAATTATATATGTTTTGTTTTTTGTGTTTTTGAGCAAACACTACGTTGTTTGAGTTGAAAAAGTCTGAACTTTGCGGGTAGGTAATTGCAGTTGACACAGGAAACATACAGTGTTTTTTGAAGCATAGTGGCATTGTGTTTGCAATGCGTTTTGGGTCGGTTCTGATCCGAAGATTTAAATGCTCACTGTTCAACTTGTTTGTATGGCTTCTAAATAGATATATTTGAACTGATCCGATATAATTTTATACGGTTTAATTTGGATATGGTAAGTTTATTCCTCTGAAAAAAATAGATTAAATCAAATGGATACACTAGAGCCATCACATCGTAAAGGGAAGGCGACACCTCGAAAAACGCTTCTAACATAAACGACTCTAAACGCGTAAACAAGCATCATTATGATTAAACAATGTAGCGCATAATCAATAGATTAAATAGTTATGATGAAAGAAAATTTGAGGCTTTAATGACAAGAAAATATGTAACATATGTTTTTCTCCCATCATGTGCCGTGAACAATCATTGCCCAGGTACCATGACTGGTGTTTTAACTCTATTGTGAAGCATATCTTAAACACAAACAATTTCAAACTTAGTACCCATGGTGTTTTAACTCTATTGTGAAGCATATCTTAAACACAAACAATTTCAAACTTAGTACCCATATTTTCGTGGGTCCTTTGGGATTAGTTCCGGAGGACTTAGTCTTTTTCACTGTTTTAACCTTAGAGGTTAAAACATTGAGAACAAGCTACATGCTTTGGCTTATCCTTGTTATTAAAAAAACATATTTAACCCTAATAATAATAATAATAATAATAAAATCGAATCTCCTCTGATTTTTGTACATATACAAATTATTGTGCTAGTCCAAAGTAAGATCGTCTAAATCATGAAATAAGTAGGCAGTCAAATCAGTTAAATCTAATAATAACTTGAATTGAAGTTTGTGAAAAATTTGTGATAGATATATACACAATGATTTAGTAATCCTCAACTTGTAATATCTTACATTAGTAAGAACAAAATATGCCATAGATTTTAAAAAGGAATGGGCTGTCTTCCAGGCCATGATTCTATCTTCTGGAAATACTTGGATGGAACAACACCATCAAAACCTTCCGTCAAGATCACCTTGTTGTCAGAAATGTATAGCTTCATACCTTCTGAAATGGGATCAAACATAATAGAAAGAAGCAACACACAAGTCAATAGTCTTATTTGGAGAAGATCTTTGGTTTAAATATACAAATAGTTTAAAAATGTTTTTGATTTCATAAAAGTGACAAAATTTTGATTTGAATGCTGTATGCAGACAAATGTTAGTTGTAGATTGTTAGTATGCTAAGTTAGTAGTATTCGTTTTAGTTCTAGATTTAACCCAAAAAAAAAGTGGTTTTACTCTACAGTAGTATCTTATTGGGGACTAAAAGATGAAGTGGTTTCACATTCAGAATATGTTTAGAATATTATCATACCCTCCAAAGCTTTTCTAACATCAAGAAAGATCAGAACATTGACATCTCGTCTAATACCTGAGAACAAAAAAGAAATGGAAAAGTAATTAGGCAGCTGCATCTAATAACTGAACTATTAAACATCGCTACATATTAGTTCTCTTCATAAGACAAGACCATCTTACTGTACCGTGCAAAAAAATTAATATTCTTCACAAATTTCAGACTGCATAAAAATTCTCACATGAGCAAAATTCAAAGGTCCACCGGATAAGTTATGAAGCGATAAAAGGGTGCCAATATGTCCAAATGCTTCTGTGTTTATCAATGGTATTTCTGAGAAAGGATGGATTGCTAAATCACAACAATCATCTATAAATCGACCAAATCATTTGCAGAGAAATGATGAGTTGTTGACACTTGACACATCAATTAAGTGTACATGCATTTGGTTCTGAGTTACTTACTAACCAATAATTTAGCTACTCCCACATTAAAACTCTGGATGATTGACTATGATTATTTGAATCTTTTTGAACCTTTCCTACACCATAAGTTCACTATTTCTACTATCCAGACCTTAAGTACAAAGCAACAGAATCAGGAAAATTTTCATTTGGGATTCCACATTTGGTTCAAAGCTAGATCATCAACCACAGATTCACAATAGATTTCATCTTTTCATTAATCCTTCTGGATTTTGAACCCGACCACTGTCCTTAATATTCAAGAAAGGAAATCAACTTGCCTAACCATAATGAGACAAAATATATCCAGATTTAAACTTTTTGATAGGTAAATAGGATTCTTTCAATACTATATGACATTACCACTTATTACTTCTCCATCTGTTGGTAAACCACGAGAGAAATGAACATGCAATCTCTTCATGCGTTTCAGACCAGATGCTAGAATTGAGTCCAAGTTCCTTTTATATGTTCCATGCACACAAACTGCATATTGTGGAAAAATCAAGATATGAAACAAATCAAATAGCAATATACATTGGATTTTTTTTAAACAAAATATGATCGGTAAAAACAGTATACAGCTCTTCAGTTGTTATAGAAGTGTTATGGTAAACTTGATATATGCCAACATATCCACTATTCAAAAGATAATTTGTAGTCGCAAATATGTATATAACTTGGTAGTTAATATGTTGATAAGTATCATGTTAAACATGAATGAAGTCTATACTCTATGGCAACACAATTCAATAATTATGCACCTGGAAATTCTTCAGCTGAAAGGATTGGTTTCAATAAGCTTTCAGTTTCAACAGCCTGCAAATCAAGTCAAAGACTATTGAATAATTCACAACCAAATGCTCAACATAAGCAAGAACATTAACCTGATACTTATGTAATAAGACTAGCCATTGTAAACATATAGTAATAGTGACAAATCTGATAAAGGGCAAAAGGTAGACACCAAAACGTTTTCCATTCCCTTTACTAAGTTAATTTTAAAAGTATCTTCCACCAAGGGCAATATACAGACAATAGTAAAAGATGGTTTAGCTCAATCCATAGAAGACACGATTGATAACTTATTCTCCGCATAATGTTTTCCAGAAGTTTGATTGCAACTTTTTCTTTTATTGAACCTGATGCATTGACACAAGAAATATTTAAAGACTTTATCTATATTAATTCAAATAGTGTTTTTAAGCTTTTTATATGCACCTTCTAGACACAAGATCTATTGAAGGACAAAGTAACAGGCAGTAAGTATTATCGTAATATCATGACTGGAGCTAGATCAGAACATTTGAAGCAAAGAGCAATTATTATCTGCCAATAGGCCTTTGGCACAGTGGTGAGTGACCCTGACAAGGTTCTTCTCCTGTGTTCACAGATTCAATTTCTACTATTCTACCACCTCTCTCATAGCAGAGCAAAGCAGAACAATGATCTATCTGCTTCAAATGCATCACATATATCTTATAATGATATCATTTAGACTAAATTGTAGCCAGGAAATTTGAAGACATTTCTTTTATCTATCATTCCCCTTAACCAATCTCCAATACCAGCAAAAATATTGGATGGACATCAGAACATAATCCTCATTTCGTACCCTCTCCATCTCCATTATTTTGTCTGTCACCCGCTGACCGATTTCACCATTGTCACAAAACTAAAAGCAACTGAAACACCCTCCATATTGCAACTTATCTCAATTCATTAAAAAAAAAAAAAAATTGATACTTATCATCAACATTTGTCAGTTTTCAAACTAGGCTTTTCTTTAAACTCATTTGGTCTTCTACCTCCATCAACCTTACAGATGTAAGGGCATAAAGATAAGGAACAACTATAACATGCTAACTACTTGACGAGTTGATAGAATCAACTGTTGCATGAAGGAAATGTAGAACAACAGAACATGAGAATAGGGACTGAGCCCTTCACGGAATGGGAGCAATCACAAGGTGTGTTCGAGGCACCTTTTCTCTCTTAACAGAATGATTTACTTCTTAAATACCTATTGACTCTGTTTCCTAAGCTATTTATAAAGTAAGCTATACAACCAAGTTGTTAGCCATTCTCATTTCCCCTCTTACACCACTTTACATACCATTGAGTACCTAACACAAATATAAGTTATTTTCTGTACCAACAATATCATAACTCAAGTATTATAGATTGTTTTCCATTGATGTCATCTGAACACGAGAACGACTAAAGCCAATTTAGACAAAGAATTAGGTGCATTACCATTTGAATGTGTTACAGGGTACAGTTGCAATCACTTCCATTAAACATAACCTAATAGGAAATTCAATGAGTCAACATTTAATGAACAAGGTATATTTTACCGTGGTTGTGTGGCCTTGGTTTGCACGTATTAGTAGCTCCCCATTTTCTTCTATGAGGCTGAAACGTTGCTTATTATCTTTTCGAACAGCCTGAGAATAACCATTAGATAATTTAGAATAAAATTATTTTCTTCAGGAAATTCATATGAAAATGAAATGAACATTACAG